>Ga0115550_1000178_pt1 | contig 59366 bp, 53 predicted proteins | sample COGITO_mtgs_1005_FD_87177 | JGI IMG/M metagenome (GOLD analysis project Ga0115550, IMG submission 87177) | Pelagic marine microbial communities from North Sea - COGITO_mtgs_100511 | ecosystem: Environmental > Aquatic > Marine > Epipelagic | place: Germany:Helgoland, sampling site Kabeltonne...
GCCGCCCGTCTCGAATATCAGTACACAACTCCGCTGGGAGATGCCTCCCTCGATCGTTCCGGCATAGAGATGGATAACGGCCTGCTCTCTGTGGGCATGCTCTATCGCTTCGGCCAGCACGGGAACGAGGTGGTGGCCCCTGCTCCGGCCCCTGCCGTGGAACCCGCGCCTGCCGTTGTGGTGGCCCCCAAGACGTTCAGCCTGAGTTCGGATGTGCTGTTCGAGTTCAACAAGGCCGCCCTCAAGCCGGCTGCCAGTCAGGCGCTCGATACCCTGTTCAGCCAGATAGTGGCCGCCAATCCCAAGGACGGTGCCGCGACTGTGGTGGGGCATACCGACCGTATCGGCTCCGATGCTTACAATCAGGCATTGTCGGAACAACGTGCCCGCACAGTGGCCGACTATCTGATCGCCAAGGGACTGTTTGCCGACAAGGTGCGGGTGGAGGGGCGTGGCAAATCTTCCCCCGTGACCGGCAACAACTGCACCACTGGCTCCAGGCCCGCACTCATCGCCTGTCTGGCCCCGGATCGCCGGGTCGAGATCCACCTGGAAGGGGTCTCCCAGCCAGTCCAGTAACGGCATGGACGGGATAGCGAGATAACAAGGAGGGAGGCGCTGCCTCCCTCTTTGTTTTATGTGGTTTTGAGCGGCCACAGCTTCAGCCGTTGAAAACCTTGGCCCAGCAGGATCAGCAGCAAGGCGCCCGGCAGCACTGTCTGCCACAGGAAGGGCCACTCCTGCCCCGTCATCAACACCAGCAAGGGGTTGGCGCCAGCGGGGGGATGGATGAGATCCAGGCCTTGCATCAAGGCGATGGCCAGACCCACTCCCAATGCCAGCTGCAACTCCAGCGGCAAGGGGAACCACTGCACCAGCAGTCCGACGCTGGCGGTCAGCAGATGGCCTCCGAGCACCTTGGACGGGCGAGCCAGCGGGCTCGCCGGCAGTGAAAACAGCAGCACGCAGCTTGCCCCGAAAGGCGCCATGATCAGGGCCGTGTGCCAACTGACGTTCAACCAGCCCAGTATCCCGATCGCCAAGGCGGCCCCCAACCCTGCCCAGAACGGGCCATACCATTTTTTCATCAGGTTTCTCTCTTGGTTTGTCTGACGTGATTAGGCACATTAGGTAGACAGATCGGTGTACTTCAAGGGATAAATCGTGAGTGAAAAGCGCCAACAGCTGATGGCAACCGCCTATCGCCTGTTCAATCGCCATGGTTTTCACGCAACCGGCATAGATCGCATCTGGGCGGAGGCGGGTAGTACCAAGCGAACCCTCTACCGTCATTTTCCGACCAAGGATGCCTTGATCGAGGCTGTACTGCTCTCCCGCGAGCAGGAGTTCTTCGCCCTGCTCGAGGGGAAGCTGGCAGGTCTGAAGGGGAGGGATAGTCGATTGCAGGCTCTGCTCGACGGATTCGGGGAGTGGTTTGGTCGCAGTGATTTCTACGGTTGCAACTTCATCAATGCCAGCGCCGAATTTGCCGATCCGCGTCATCCGGTACGCAAGCTGGTGGTGGCGCACAAACAGACGCTGTTGAACTGGGTCAGGATGCAGCTCGGGTGCAGCATCCCGCAAGCCACCGGACTTTGTCTCTTGCTGGAGGGCGCCGTTGTGATGGCCCACAGCTATCAGCAGCCGCTGGCACTGGTGCAGGCCAGATCGCTGGCCCTGGCCTTGTTATGTGCCGATGATGATGCAACCGTGATCTGATATAGCCAATCGGTGTTAAGCCCCCAGTTGCAGCTGGTCGATAACTGACCAGATGTATAGCGCCGAGGGCGATCAGATGCGCATCGATCACTACGACCTCCAGGGGGAGGTGCAACACCAGTATCAACAGCTACAGACTCGCAAGGTACGTAATCTGGGGCCTGTCGCCCCGGTTGTGCCCGGGAATACGACAGCCGGTGAGGCCACCCCTGCGGCAGGTCCGGCTGCGGATCCTGTTGTGGAACGCGTGGTGGCGGAGCTGATGCGCTCAGCCAGAACGATCTCGACGCAAGGGGGGGCGGGCCAGCAAGGTGCCATGGGGACTGAGGGGGTACCCTCTCTGGTCAAGCCGGAAGCCGAGGAGACCAATCCGAATGACGGTCTGGATAACCGGCTGCGGCTGATCAAGCTGATGATAGAGGCCATGCTCGGCCACGAGATAGAGCTGCCCAAACCCATCAAGTCATCTGAAGGGGAGATGGAGGGCGTGGCCCAGGGAGAGGCCGCCCCTCAGGCAGCGGAGCCGGATCAGGCGGTGGAGGTGACCGACACTCTGCTGGAACAGGAGCAGCTCAACGTAGTGGCATCGGCCAGCGTGCAGACCAGTGACGGCCAGACCCTGCAGCTCGATCTCGGCTTTGTACTCGACTGGCGGCAGCTTGAAGTGAGTCAGCGCCGCACCACCCTCAATGCCCTGAAAGACCCGCTGGTGCTCAGTCTGGATGGCAAGATAGCCGATCTGACCGAGGCAAGGGTCAACTTCGATATCGATCAGGATGGCAAGGATGACAGCCTGCCGGGTTTGAGCGAAGGCAGCGGTTTCGTGGCGCTGGATCGCAATGGCAACGGCGCCATAGACGATGGTGGCGAGCTGTTCGGTGCCCGTTCCGGCAACGGTTTTGGTGAGCTGGCGGCGCTGGATGAAGATGGCAACGGCGTACTGGATGAACGAGACAGCCACTTCTCTGCCCTGCAGTTCTGGCACCCGGACCATGCTCCCATCGCCCTGGTGGAGCTGGGAATAGGTGCCATACTGCTGCGCCCCCTCGACACCCCCTTCAACCACCTGGGGGAGAGCGGCAATCAGGGGGTCTTGCGCCAATCCGGCCTCTACCTCACCGAGCAGGGCAAGGGGGGCTGGGTGCAGCAGATCGATCTGCGGGTCTGAACCCGGACCCAGGCTGGCGAATCGCGGGATCGCGAGTCACCACTTCTGGCAAGTCGTCGTCAGCGCTTGAGCAATATACGAACTGGTTCAGTTCAGCTCGGTGGGGTCAATATCCAGACTCCAGCGCACCTTCTTGGTCTCGGGCCAGCCGTCCAGCTCCTTGACCGCCCAATCCAGCAGTTGTGCCAGCGGGGCCCGGTTCGGCCCCTGCACCAGCAACTGCATCCGGAACTTGCCCGCCTTGCGTTCCATGAAGCCGCTGATGGGCCCCAGCACCTGCACGTGGGGGTAACGGGCGCTACGCAGCGTATCTGCGAGGCGAGCGAGAAACAGCTGTACCTCGTCACGGCCGTTGGCCTCGGCCCGAAACAGCCCCTGATAGCTGAACGGTGGCAACCCCAGCAGGTGGCGCTCTTTCAGCGCCGTGTCGGCGAAGTGGCCGTAACCGTTCTGGGTCAGATCCTGCAACAGGGCATGTTCCGGGTGGTGGCTCTGCAACACCACCAGACCGGGCTTGCTGGCGCGACCTGCGCGACCCGCCACCTGGGTGTAGAGCTGGGCCAGCTTCTCGGCGGCACGAAAATCGGCGCTGAACAGGGCGCCATCCACATCCAGCAGACCCACTAGCGTCACATCCGGGAAGTGGTGGCCCTTGGCCAGCATCTGGGTACCGATCAGGATCTTGTACTTGCCCGCCTTGATGTCGCCGAGATGGGTCTCCAGCTCCCCTTTACGGCGGGTGTTGTCTCTGTCGATGCGCACTACGGGGTACTGGGGGAAAACCGTGGTGAGCAGTTGCTCCAGTTGTTCTGTGCCCACCCCTGAGCCTATCAGCTCCTTGCTGCCACACTCGGGGCAGCTGTGGGGCAGGGGGCGCACGCTGTCGCAGTGGTGGCAGTGCAGGCGACGCCCTGCCTGATGCCAGGTGTACCAGGCATCACAGCGCTCGCAGGCGGCGCTCCAGCCACACTGGTGGCAGATCAGCGACGGGGCATAGCCGCGCCGGTTGAGAAACAGCATCACCTGATTGCCCGCCGCCAGGTGCTCCGCCATCAATTGCTCCAGCTGGGGGGAGAGCCCGGCCTGCAGCCGCACGCTCTTGATATCCAGAATCACCTGACGGGCGGTCTGGGCGTTGCCGGCGCGCCGCGTCAGGCTGAGGTGGTGATACTTGCCGGTTCTGGCGTTGTGCAGCGTTTCCAGCGACGGAGTGGCCGAGCCGAGCAGTATGGGAATGCCGGCGCGATGGGCCCGCATCACAGCGAGATCCCGGGCGTGGTAGCGAAAGCCGTCCTGTTGCTTGAAGGAGCCGTCGTGTTCCTCGTCGATGATGATGATGCCGAGGTTCTTGAACGGGGTGAAGACGGCGGAACGGGTCCCTATCAGGATGGCGGCGCCGCCATCGCGGCAGGCGAGCCAGGCATCGAGCCGCTCCCTGTCATTCATGGCGGAGTTCATTGCTACCACGGGCACCTTGAAACGGCGGCGGAAGCGATTGATGGTCTGGGGGGTGAGACCAATTTCGGGCACCATCACTAGCGCCTGCTTGCCCGCCTTGAGCAGGGGCTCGAGAATGCTCAGGTATACCTCTGTCTTGCCGGAGCCTGTGATGCCGTCCAGCAGGAAGGCGCCGAACTGGTCGCTCTGGCTGGTGACGGCGGATACCGCCAGCGCCTGCTCGCCGTTGAGGCGCAGCCCTTCTCCTGCGTCAAAGTGCGTCGCCCAGTCACCATCATGACTCGGCTCCAGGCTGCGTTTCTCCAGCAGGCCCTTCTTCTCCAGCGCCGTGAGCGCCGCGCTCTGGATCTCCTCCTGCTTGAGGGCGGACGGGGTTTGCGGCCCCTTGCGCAGCAGCGCGAGGGCCTGTTGCTGCTTGGCAGCCCGCTTTAGCTCATTGAGGTCCATATCCATCCCGGCTTGCGTGGCAAACCAGAACTCCAGCTCCCGATAGGCAGCTGGCTCCCCCTTGCGTACCAGCACCGGCAGAGCGTGGGGCAGCACCTCTCCCAGCGGATGCTGGTAGTAGTTTGCGCTCCAGTTCATCAGTGCCAGTATGTCCGGCCCCAGCACTGGCGTGCTGTCGAGCACCCTTTTCAAGGGTTTCAACTTGGCTCGAGGCACCTGGCTCTCGGCCGGATGGTCGACTACCAGCCCGACCAGCGTCTGGGGACCGAAGGGGATCTCGACCCGACAGCCGGGCTCAGGCAGGGGCAAGGGAGAGAGATAGTCGAAGTGACGGCGTAACGGTACCGGGACAGCGACACGAACCAGATCCAGCGTTTGGGAAGAATTCACCAGGGATTGCCTATTTTTTCTGCGAAGCCACTTGCCTGATCTCAGGCATTTCCTATATTATTCGCAGCCTTTGAAACTGTGTTCAACAATCGTGTGGTGTCCGACAGAAGATCGGATAGCGACACGGCCTGATAATTGAGGTTGTCCATGAAAGCTGGTATCCATCCCGAGTACGTAGCCATCACCGCCAAGTGCTCTTGCGGTAACGTCATCAACACTTTCTCTACCATGGGTAAAGATCTGAACCTGGACGTGTGCTCCGCATGCCACCCGTTCTATACCGGCAAGCAGAAAGAAGTTTCTAGCGGCGGCCGTGTAGATAAGTTCAACAAGCGTTTCGGTGGCTTGACTGCCAAGAAGTAATCTTACTTCTGAAGAATTCTGAAAAAGGCGCCCATCGGGCGCCTTTTTCATTGGTCGACGTTTTGTATTGAACCGGTTTGCCCTATGGTGTTGGCTCAATCAAGGGAGATGCATGTCTGTCGATGACAGCACCTTCATGGTGAGCATGAACAATACGGGAGGAGTGCCAATGCGAAATTGTCTGGTGATGGGGGCCGCGGGTTATATCGGTTCCTATCTGGTCCCTCACCTGCAAGGGCTGGGTTATCGGGTGATCGCTGGCGCTCGTCGCCCCTGCCGTCTGCCGCAGGGCGTGGAGTTTCGCTTTGCCGACAGCCTCAAGCCCATCACACTGCTGCCTGCGCTGGCGAACATAGACACCGTCTTCTATCTGGTCCACGCCATGGGGGCTGGCGCCGATTTTCACCGGCTGGAGCAGCAGGGAGTGAAGAACTTTGCCGCTGCCGCCCGCGCCGCCGGGGTGCGCCGCATCATCTATCTGGGTGCCATTCAGCCCGAGCAGTGCAACAGTCGCCATCTCAACTCCCGCCGCTATTGTGGTGAACTGTTTCGTGACTCGGGTGTGCCGACGGTGGAGCTGCGCTCCGGCATCATCATAGGGCCGGGCTCGGCTGCCTTCGAGGTGATGCGGGATCTGGTGTTCAACCTGCCCATGATGGTGACCCCCAAGTGGGTGCGCTCTCGCACGCCCCCAATCGCCCTCTCCAATCTGTTGCACTATCTGGGCGGGCTGGTGGAAGTTGAGGGAGTGGATGGCCAGGTGCTCAATGCCGTTGGCCCCGAGCTGCTCAGCTACCAGCAACAGTTGCAGAAGTTTGCCGCCCATATCGGCAAGCGCTGCCCCATTATTCCCATCCCCTTCCTGAGCCCCAAGCTTTCCGCCTGGTGGCTGCAATTCGTCACGTCTGTGCCGCAGCCGGTGGCCAAGGCGCTGGTGGGTGGCCTCAAGCACGATATCCCTGCCGATGATGGCCCGCTGCGGGCCTTGCTGCCCCAGACACTGCTCAGTTTTGACGAGGCGCTGGCGGAGAGTCTGGCGCTGGAGCAGAAGCTCGGGGCCGAGCAGCAAGGGGAGGAGACGCCGCTGGGCTTGCGCTGGCGCCATCCCGAGTACGGCTTCTATGACCGCACCGCCAGCGGGGAGGCCATCTGTCTCGCCTCGCCAGAGGTGGTGTGGCAGGTGTTGCAGCAGTTGGGGGGGGAGCAACGCTACTTCTACATGAACGAACTGTGGGTGGTGCGCGAGTGGATGGATCACCTGATCGGCGGCCCGGCCCGTACCCGTGGTCGCACCAACCCGGATCGCTTCGTGAAGGGGGACATGCTGGACTCCTGGCAGATCCTGGGGGTGGACGAAGGGCGCAGGCTGGATCTGCTGTTCAACATGAAGGCGCCCGGGGTGGGGCGACTGGCGTTCAACATACTGCCGGAGGAGTCCGGTCTGACCCGGATCAGGGTCACCGCCCACTGGCATCCCCAGGGGGCCTGGGGACTGGCCTACTGGCTTGCCATGCTGCCGTTTCATCTCTTCATCTTTCAGGGGATGACGGAGGCCATCGCCAGACAGGCAGAAGCCAAAGCAGGCATCCCTGTGATGGGGTGAAACCATATCTATAACTAAATGGGTATTCATGGTTAGCATGACGTGCTAATTACTGAATTGTCATTGGCCACCGGCGATACTTTCCTCTGTGAAAGGCCGGCGGTTTTCTTTATGATCCCCAGCCCTCGCCTGTCGCGAGCCAATGCACCACATCATTCACTTCCGTATCGGGGTCCCCCATGTCCGATCTTCGTCAACAAGCACTCGATTACCACGCTCAACCCATGCCTGGCAAAATTGCCATCGCCCTCACCAAGCCCGCCGAGACAGCACACGATCTGGCGCTGGCCTACAGCCCGGGTGTGGCCGAGCCGGTGCGCGAGATCGCCGCCAATCCCGATGATGCCTACCGCTACACCGGCAAGGGCAACCTGGTGGCCGTCATCTCCAACGGTACCGCCATACTGGGGCTGGGCAACCTGGGCCCGCTGGCTTCCAAGCCGGTGATGGAGGGCAAGGCCCTTTTGTTCCAGCGCTTTGCCGGCATAGATGCCATCGACATAGAGGTGAAGCACGAGACCAGCCAGCAGTTCATCGACACTGTGGCAGCCATCGCCGACACCTTCGGTGGCATCAATCTGGAAGACATCAAGGCGCCGGAGTGCTTCGAGATCGAAGAGGCGCTGATCGCGCGCTGCGATATTCCCGTGTTCCATGATGACCAGCACGGTACCGCCATCGTCACCGCCGCCGGTCTGCTCAATGCGCTGGAAGTGCAGGGCAAGCGCATCGAACAGAGTCGCATCGTCTGCATGGGGGCGGGGGCTGCGGCCACTGCCTGCATGGATCTGCTGATCAAGTGCGGCGCCGCGCCACACAACATCTTCATGCTCGACCGCCAGGGAGTGATCCACACGGATCGTACCGACCTGAACCGCTACAAGCAGCGTTTTGCCAACGATACGCCGCTGCGCACCCTGATGGATGTGATTGAAGGGGCGGATGTGTTTGTCGGTGTGTCCGGTCCGGATGTGCTGCCCGCCGAAGCGGTTGCCCTGATGGCGCCCAATCCGGTCATCTTTGCCTGCTCCAACCCGGATCCCGAGATCAAGCCGTCCCTGGCCCACTCGGTGCGTGATGACCTCATCATGGGCACGGGCCGCTCCGATTATCCGAACCAGATCAACAATGTGCTCTGCTTCCCCTTCATCTTCCGCGGCGCGCTGGACGCCCGTGCCAGCCGTATCAACGATGCGATGAAGATAGCTGCGGTGGAGGCGATCCGCGGTCTGGTGAAGGAGCCTGTGCCAGCCGAGGTGTTGACTGCCGCCGGGGTGAGCGCGCTTTCCTTCGGCAAGGACTACGTCATTCCCAAGCCGATGGATGCCCGTCTGCTGCCACGGGTAGCCCGTGCCGTGGCGCTGGCGGCGGTCGTCTCCGGCGTGGCGCGTGTCGCTCTGCCGGCAGACTACATGCTGGAATAAGTCTGCGGCGCCATGCCGATCACGACAGAAGGGGCCCCATCATGGGGCCCCTTTTTGTTACGGGAAGCTTGATGCGTCGTTATTTGGTCTTGGGAGCGACCTTGACGGCCGGTGCCTTGGCATGAGTGGCCTTGTGATGCTTTTTCACCACCTTGGTCTGGGTCGCCTGAGGGGCGGCTGCCTTGGTGGGGGTGGCTGCCATGGTGAAGCCGGAGGTCAGGGCGAAGACAGCGGCCAGGCTCAGGGGGATCAGCTTGTTCATATTCCAGTTCCTCATTCGGGTTGATGACATGGAGCCTTTCTCCATGACTTCATCCTAGGGCTGTTCCGCTGGCGGTTCAGTGAGTGGCTGGTGACGGTTTGTATCCAAATGTACAGGCAGCCTGAGGCAGAAGCGGGCGCCGACTGCACTGGGCAGCAACTGCACCTCACCACAGTGGTGGCGGGCTATGCTGCGCACTATGGCGAGGCCGAGACCGGCGCCACCGGTACGGCGATCCCGGCTCTGATCCAGGCGCATGAAGGGCTCGAAAATCTGGGGCGCCAGCGCCAGATCTATGCCGGGACCGTCGTCGGCCACCTCCAGCAGATAGTGATCCTGCTGCTGGCTCATGGCGAGGGTCACCCGGCTGGTGGCGTGGCGCAGGGCATTGCCGATAAGGTTCTCCAGCGCCCGATCCAGCAGGCGGGGATCGCCGCGCCAGGGCAGGGGATGGATGGGACACACCAAGTCGAGTCGTTTTTCTGGCCGCAGCGCCTGCCAGTCCGGTAGGCGGCTGTCGGCCCAGCTGGCCAGCTCCAGCTCGCTGCATTGCAACGGCAGCTCGGGACGATCCAGTCTGGCGTAGGTGAGCATCTCCTCGATGAGGGCGTCGAGGGCCCCCAGGTCGCGCTCCAGCCCCTGTTGTTCCGCTGCCGATGGTTGCGGGTCCAGCATGGCGAGCCGGTAGCGCAGCCTGACCAGCGGGGTGCGCAGCTCGTGGGCGATGGCATCGGTCAGCTGTTTGCGACTGGCCAGCATGGCTTGCAGCTGCTCCGTCATCTGATCGAAGGTGCGTCCCACCCGGCCCAGGCTGCTGCCGGGCGGCAGGCCGGTGCGGCTGGAGAGATCCCCGTCACCAACCCGGCGGGCGGTTTGTTCGAGCCGTTGCAGGCCACGCCAGTGCGGGCGCAGCCAGAGCAGGATCGGCAGACCGAGGGAGAGACCTATGGCCAGCAGCAGCCCCACATCGACCCAGTGCAGCTCGTGCAGATAGGAGAGATAGGGCACTGGGCCGACGATCAGCACCTGATCGGTGCCCGGGATGCGCTGCAGGAAGGTGTCATCCCCCTCGACGATGACTATGTTGCCCGCCTCGAGAAAGGCCTGATCCTCCTTGGCCAGCGGCTGGTTGGCGAGGGCGCCGATCTGCAGCGGCAGGGTGAGCTGGCGACTCTGCTCCGCCATGCGCACGGGCCAGTGTTCAGGCGGCAATCGCGCCAGTTCGCCGGTGAGCAGGCCGAGGGAGCCTTGCATCATCCGCTCCAGATAGCGGTCGCCCGCCCGCTCGGCGCTGACCTGATAGACAAGGCCGACCAGCAGTATGGCCAGGCTGAAACAGCCGATCAGCAGCAGGTAGAACTGGATAAACAGACGGCGCATTGGGTGTGCTCTCCCGTGGTCAGTGGCGGATGACCCTATTATTCCCAGGCGTGGGGCACCAGCAGATAGCCTTTCTGGCGCACCGTCTTGATGCGGGTCGGGTTGTTGCTGTCATCCCCCAGCTTGCGGCGCAGGCGGGAGATGGCCACATCCATGCTGCGATCTTGGCCGTCGTAGTCGCGGCCACGCAGGCTGCGAAACAGCGCCTCCCGTCCCAGGATCTGGCCCGCATGGCAGGCCAGCTCCCACAAGAGGTCGAAGTCGGCGGTGGAGAGGGGGATGCTGTCGCCATCGAGCCGAACGTCCCGACCCGGCCCGTCGATCTGCAAGCGGCCGAACTGCAGGCGCTGGGGCGGCGTATTGGCTACGGCTGCTTGCGGTGCCTGTCCCTGCTGGCGGAACTGGACCCGCAGCCGAGCCAGCAGCACAGGGGGCGGCGTTGTCTTGAGGATGTAGTCGTTGGCTCCCAGCTCTAGACTCAGGATCTGGTTCATGTCGCTGTCGAGGGAGGTGAGCATGACGATGGGGCCCTTGAAGCGCGGCCGCAGATCCCGGCACAGGGAGAGGCCATCCTGCCCAGGCAGCATGATGTCGAGCAGCACCAGGTCTGGTTGCTCGGCTTCGATTCTGGCAAGTGCCATGTCGCCTCTGGGCTCCAGCAGCACGTCGATGTCGTGGCGGGCAAGCCAGCTGCTGATGAGCTGGCCTATTTCGGGATCATCTTCAACAAAAAGAATGCGTTGCATTGTGGCGTGACACCCTGGCAGTGGCGCGGATGCGCGCCTGCCAGCATACCGGCTCCCCGCGTGGCATGCACCGGGATAACTAATCAAACAGGGCCCTTGGGCCCTGTTGTCAGGCTGGTCGTGGAGACCCGCCGAATCAGCCTGCCTTGCGCTTCAAGTAGACCCCGGCTTCCATGTGATGGGTCCAGGGGAACTGGTCAAACAGGGCAAAGCGGGCGACTTCGTGGGTCTCGCCCAGCACCGCCATGTTGGCCTGCAGTGTCTCAGGGTTGCAGGAGATGTAGAGGATATTGTCGTACTCCTGCACCAGTTTGACAGTGGCATCGTCGAGACCGGCGCGGGGCGGATCGACGAAGATGGTGTTGCACTGGTAACTCTTGAGATCGACTCCCTTGAGGCGGTTGAACTCCCGCTCGCCGCGCATCGCCATGGTGAATTCTTCGGCCGACATGCGCAGTATGATCAGGTTGTCGACGCCGTTGGCGGCGATGTTGAACTGGGCAGAGTCGACGCTCGGCTTGGCAATCTCGGTGGCCAGCACCTTGCGGAAGTTCTGGGCCAGCGCGATGGAGAAGTTGCCGTTGCCGCAGTAAAGCTCCAGCAGGTCCCCTTCGCTCCCCCTGGTCACATCCAGTGCCCAGGCCAGCATCTGCTCGTTGATGGCGGCGTTGGGCTGGGTGAAGCTGTTCTCCACCTGCTTGTAGGTGAGCTGGCGGCCGGCCACGTTGAGCTGCTCGATGACGAAGTCATCGCCCAGACATATCTTCTGCTTGTGGGCGCGGCCAATCAGCCGCAGGTCGAACCCCTGAGCCCGCAGATCGGCTTGCAGCGTCTCGGCGGCTTGCTGCCATTCGGCTTCGAGTTTGCGATGGTAGAGCAGGCTCACGATGATCTGGCCGGATTGGGTCGAGAGGTAATCGATCTGGAACAGTTTGCGACGCAGCACAAAGTGCGGGCGCAGCTCTGCCAGCAGCACCGGCATCAGCTGGTTGATCAGAAGGCTGGCGGTGGGGAAGTGATCGACCCGGATGATCTCCTTGGTGGCCTGGGCATACATGCAATGGAAGAGGTCATCCCCTTCGTGCCAGATGCGAAATTCTGCGCGCATCCGGTAATGCTCGGCGGGTGAGGCATGCACCTCCAGCGCGGGAGGATTGAAGCCGGCAAACAGCTGGGTGAGTTGCTCGCGCTTTTCGTCGAGCTGGGCCTGATAGTCGGCGGGGGTCCGCAGGGCCTGGGAGTCGGCGCCAGCTTGCTGGATTTGGGTCATGATATACCTCACATGCACACCGGCAGGGCCGGGTCGAAATCGGGGGGAAGGCAGCAGGCCACCCAAAGGGGCCCGATTTTAAAAGCCAGCCGCAGATTGTCCAGTATTTTGTGGTCAAGAAGTGTTCAGTCAGGCCGATACCTGATCTACAGGCATGGTGGGAGGACACATTATGCAAATCGACGGCGTGGGCTCAGCCCAACCCAAGGGAGTGGGCGTTTCGCCCAAGGCACCCCAACAGGCACAAGAGAAGCAGGCCAGCAGCGGGGAAGAAGTCTCCTTGCACCAACCGCCCAAGTGGGCGCAGGTACTGGTACAGCAGGCGTTGCAGTTTGCGCTGGAGATCAACGGTCAGCGCTATCAGGCGCCCAAGGCAAAAGAGCCGGAGGTGGTCACCCCCGAGACCCTGTTCGACTTCCAGTCGGTGGCAGACAATGTGTTGCAGTTCATCACAGGACGGCTTGGCGCCGCCCGTGCGGACGGCAAGTCCGATGATGACCTGACCGAAATGATGGAACAGGCCCGCAAGGGCGTGGACATGGGATTTGGTGCCGCCAGGGAGCAGCTGGGTGACTGGGCCACCGAGAACGAAGACATCAAGACCGGCATCGATCAGAGCTACAAGCTGATCCAGGACGGGCTTGAGGAGTTCGAGAAAGAGTTCTTTGGCAAGGTCTCCACCACCGAGATGGGTGCGGCCGAGATGGCCAGCCGTCAGCAGGGATACCTGGAGATCCAGACCAAGGATGGGGACAAGGTGGTACTGCGCTTCAACGACAGCTGGCAGGTCAAATCCGAGAACAGCGAGAGTGGCAGTCAGTTCAGCCTCAAGTCGAGCCAGAGCTTCAGCTTCTCGCTGGAGGGGGATCTCAGCAGCGACGAAATGGATTCCATCGGCAAGCTGATCAAGGGAATCGACGATCTGGCGGGAAACTTCTTCTCCGGCAATTTCGAGGACCTGTTGAAGAAGGCGGGCGAGCTGAAGCTGGATGACAGTCAGCTGGCCTCCTACTCCCTCAAGCTCAAGCAGAGCGTCAAGCTGAGCCAGACCTACCAGGGGGCCAGCTCCCTGCAGGATCTCCTCAAGCCGCTGGCGGATTACCTGCCCAAGCTGAATCAGGTACAGCAACAGGCGGATACCCTGTTGCCGGAATCGCAACAGCAGGCACTGACACCTGCGGTGCTGGCGGCCCGTGGCCAGAACGAACCGGCTCAGGTCAACAGCTTTACCAGCTTCAACCAGCGGATGCTGGAGGCGCTGCGAATGATAGGCCAGTTCCAGCCTGCGACCGAGCCCGCCAGCAAGAGCGTCTGAGCCGCCATCGCCAGGTTCAAGCCATAAGCTGCCGTTTGCCAGCTCCTCCGGGGGCTGGCAAACTGGCTCTTTTCCCAATCCGGTCAGCCCATGAACCCGAATCCCAAGAAGCCAAGAGACAAGCGCGAGCTCTGCTACCCCTTCATCTTCGAAACCCAGTTCCAGTGTGATTACGAGATAGCAACCGACGAGCTTTGCTGTCAGGTGGGGGCCGTGCTTGCCCATCTGCCTGCGGAAGAGGAGACCCGCGAGATGGTGGCCGACCTGGGGGCCCTGCAGCGACTCATCTACAACCTCAACGGTTCGGTACGGGGCAAGCTCGGTATTTTTGAAGAGGATCTGGCGTGGTTGAAAACGCGGTATGACCACTACAACGAGGCAAGCCGCGGTCGGGTCACGGGTTTTGTCTTGCCTCGTGGCCCGCAGCCCATCCCCACCCTGCACCTGTGCCGCTGCGGCAGCAAGAAGGTGGTTCGCCTGCTGGTGCGCCTCGAAGAGAGCGGCGTCCGCTTCGATCCCATCCTCTATCGCTTCGCCAACCTGCTGGCCAACTTCTTCTTCGTGCTGACCGTCTACCTCAAGCAGTTGTGGCAAGTGGAAGAGGTGCCCTACGTCAGTATCAATTACTGACCAAGTGGCTGAAAATGCTTTTATTTTTCTGGAAGATAAAAGACGATCCAGCCATGCCATTGCAATCTGGATGGCGCCGATAGCGGAGCAGGGGAAGTCATGACGACGATTCATCTCAGTGGCAGTTCATTCTTGATGCCGGGCAATCTGGCCTGGCGGTCGCTGGCTGTCCATGGCGAGGTACTGGTCGCGCCCCATGGGCAGTGGCTGCAAACCCTGATGAATCCATCTGAAGCGGTTGCCCCCCAGACTCACATCATCATCTGGCTGTGGGAAGATCTGGTGCCGGCACAGACGCTGGTAGCGTGGAGCGGTTTGGCACAAGAGGCGCAACAGCTGGCTGTGGCCGCCTTCGTCGCATCACTCTGTCAGCCCCTGCAACAGCATCTGCAGCGTCGGCCGCAGGATCATCTGCTGGTCGGGGTCTGCAGTCGTTCCCCTGTCTCCGTATTTGGCGCTGCGCCCTCAGCGCTTGCCTGTCTGGCCCGTGAATGTGAGCGTCAGCTTGCCCATTTGCGGCAGCAGCATCCCGGCCTGGATGACCTGCATTTGCCACTCTGGTTGCAACAGCAGGGTCGCAACCACTGTTTCGACAATCGCAATCACTATCTGATGTCCTGCCCCTTCTCCATGGCCGGGTTGGCCAGTCTGGCGCAGTGGATTGCCCCCTTGCTACAGCGGCTGCACAGGCCAGCTCACAAGGTGCTGGTGCTCGATTGCGACAATACCCTCTGGGGTGGCGTGGTCGGCGAAGATGGCGTGGGTGGCGTCCTGCTGGGGCAGGATGGGGTGGGGCGCCTCTATCAAGCCTTCCAGCAGGCGGCCATTTACTGGCATGGGCAGGGCGTCATATTGGCGCTCTGCTCCAAGAATCTGGCCGACGATGTGTGGCGGCTGTTCGATCAGCACCAGGGCATGGTGCTTGAGCGCCGGCACATAGCCGTGGCCGAGATTGGCTGGGAGCCCAAGTCCGCCAGCTTGCGGCGTCTGGCTGCCCGGCTCAATGTGGGGCTGGACAGTCTGGTGTTCTGGGATGACAGCGAGCTGGAGCGTGCCGAGGTGCGTGCCAATTGCCCCGAGGTCACCGTCATCACGCCCCCCGCCGAGATCTGGGGGTGGCCCGATGCGCTGATGACGCTCGCCGAGCTGCAAAGCCGCCACAAGAGCCGGGATGACGGCTTGCGCCAAGGCTCCTATCAGGCACAGGCAGAGGCGAATGCAGAGCGCCAGCAACTGGGCGACGAACAGGCATTCTTGCAACAGTTGGGGCTGCGGGCGAGCTGGCAGCCGCTCTCCCAAAGCAACCAGCTGCGGGCCGAGCAGCTGAGCCAGAAGACCAACCAGTTCAATCTCTCCGCCCGGCGATATCAGGCGGGTGAGCTGGCACAGCTTGCCAGTACGCAGGGCGAGGTCTGGCTGGCCTCGCTGCGGGACAAGTTTGCCGATCACGGCATGACGGCCCTGTTGGTGCTACGCCCCCTCAATGGGGAAGCTGTGCTACTCGATACCCTGGCCATCAGCTGTCGGGTACTGGGGCGAGGCTTCGAACACTGGCTGCTCGCACAAGTGGCTGCCCGACTGATGACAAAAGGCGTTGACCAACTGGTGATAAGCATGGTGCCCACGGATCGCAACCAGCCGGCGCGGGATTTTCTGGCGACCCTGCCGACCCGGCCGATAACCACTCCAGCGGGATTGACGCCGCTGGTGGACGAGATGTTCCTCTGCCTGGATCTCCCCTCTCTTTCTCTCCCGTTTCTGGAGTTTTATGCCAATGAATGACCTCATCGCGCTGGTTCGCCAGCAATTTCCCCAGGCCAGCATCAACGAGCAGGCCGCCCTCGGCCTCGGCAGCTTTCCCGAGTGGGACTCTCTGGGACACTTCAATCTGCTGCTGCTCATCGAGCAGCACTTTGCCGTGCGGTTCGAACCGCAGGAGCTGGCCGAGCTGAAGAGCCTGGCCGATATCAGACAGGCTCTGCTACGCAAAGGAGTTGCCGAGTGAAACAGGCCATCGAACAGGCGCTGAGCGAGCTGGGGATCCCCAAGGGGAGCTCCCTCATGGTGCACTCGGATGCCATGGTCGTGGCCCAGTTTCCCGGTATGGGCAATGCCCAGGGGATAGCTGCCTTTTGGACCTGCCTGGAGCAGTGGCTGGCGGGGGATCTGCTGGTGCCGACCTTCACCTACAGTCCAATGGCGGGCGAGTGCTTCGACCCGGCAGCCACCCCGAGCAAGGTGGGACTGATGACGGAGGTGTTCAGGCAGCGTGACGGCGTCACCCGCACGCTGGATCCCATCTTCAGCTTTGCCATCAGTGGCCCCCATGGGGCCGAGCTGGTGGCCCGTGAGTGTCACGACTGCTTCGGTCAGGAGAGCCCGTTTGGCTGGCTGGCGGAGCAGGATGGCTGGTTGCTGGGATTGGGCTGTCACCCGGACCGGATCACCTTCACCCACTATGTGGAGCAACGGCTGGCTGTCTCCTATCGCTATCACAAAGTGTTCGAGGGGCAGGTATGCGTCGCCGGCGCCTTGCGCGACTGGCAGGCCGACTACTATTTGCGGGATCTGGCGCTGGCCAGCGAAATCGACCTCTCCCGGCTGGTGGCCCTGTTGCAGGAGAGGGGCGCCTGGCATCAGACCCTGTGCCAGCGGGTGCCCGTCTGGGCTGTCTCCTGTCGTGATTTCATCCTGGCCGCCAGTGAACTGGTGGCGACGGCGCCATTCGCCCTGATCCGTGCAGGAGGGGAATCCCATGCAGTTTGACCATATAGGTCTGGTGGTGCCGGATCTCGCCAGCGGTGAGGCCTATTGCCGGGAGGTGCTGGGGCTGACTCGCTTCTCGGTGGCGGTGGAAGATCCGTTGCAGAAGGTATGGGTGCAGTTCGTGCACGATGAGGGCGGACTTTGCTATGAGCTGGTGGCGCCGGCGACAGAGGATAGTCCTGTGACCCAGGTGCTCAAGACCCGGCGCAACGTCATCAATCATCTGGCCTATCGGGTGGCCTGCCTCGCTGAGAGTGCCGCCAGACTGCGGGATCAGCGTCACCTTCCCCTTGGTCCCAGCCAGCCGGCCATCGCCTTTGGCGGTGCCCACGTCCAGTTTTTCCTGAGCCCTCTTGGCCATATAGTCGAATTGATAGAGGAGCCCGCATGACCTCTCCACACAATACTGGCTACCTCCCTGTGGACTGGGATGATCAGGCTCAGCTGGGCGAGCAGTTGCATCGCTTGTTGACCCTGCTGTTCCCACTCAACCGCAGCCTGACCGGTGATGGCGTGCGCCAGACGCTGGCCCTGATCCGCCAGCACTGCCTGCCTGATCTGCAGATCCGGGAGGTGGCCAGCGGCACCGAATGTTTCGACTGGACAGTGCCCGATGAGTGGAACGTACAGCAGGCCTACATAGTGGGGCCGGACGGTCGCAAGGTGGTGGATTTCAAGGATCACAACCTGCATCTGGTGGGCTACTCGGAGCCGGTGCGCTGCACTCTTTCCCTGGCCGAACTGCAGCCTCATCTGCACTCCTTGCCCGACATGCCGGATGCCATCCCTTATGTCACCTCCTACTACAAGCGTCGCTGGGGCTTCTGCCTGCCGCACAAGGTGCGCGAGGCGCTGCCGGAGGGGGATTATGAGGTGGTGATTGACGCCAGCCTGGCGCCAGGCTCGCTCACCTATGGCGAGTGGGTACTGCCGGGAGAGAGCGAGCAGGAGGTACTGCTGTCCAGCTACACCTGTCACCCATCCATGGCCAACAACGAGCTGTCAGGCCCCTGTGTCGGTGTCTTCCTGATGGCCTGGCTCGCCTCCCTGCCAAAGCGCCGTTACAGCTATCGATTGATGCTGGTGCCCGAAACCCTGGGGGCCATCGTCTACCTCTCCCGTCATCTGGACCACCTCAAGCAGCACACCCTGGCCGGTTTCAACCTGACCTGCCTGGGAGATGATCGCAGCTACTCCTTCCTGCCCTCACGCCAGGGCAACAGTCTGGCCGATCGCATCGGCCGTCATGTGCTGGGCCACCTGGCGCCGGGTTACAAGGCTTACAGCTTCCTGGAGCGAGGCTCCAACGAGCGCCAGCTGTGCGCCCCCGGCATCGATCTGCCGGTCACTACCCTGATGCGCAGCAAATATGGCTGCTATGCCGAGTACCACACTTCGCTCGATGATCTCTCGCTGGTGACCCCTGCCGGTCTGGCGGGAGGTTTCCTGGCGCTGCGACGGGCCATCGAGTGTCTGGAGCTGGATGAGCGTTGCGAGGTGACAGTGCTGGGAGAGCCCCAGCTCGGCAAGCGGGGTCTCTATCCGGATCTGTCGACCCGCTATTCCGGTTGGCAGGTGAGGGAGATGATGAATCTGCTGGCCTACAGCGATGGCCAGCTGACCCTGTTCGAGATCGCCGAGACCATCAAGGTGCCTTTCTGGCGGGTGGCGCCACTGGCCAGCATGCTGCTGGAAGCAGGGCTGTTGCGTCGCCTCAGCCAGCGGCCGGATTACTCTATCACCAGATAGGCCGGCCCCGGGTTGTGCGGGGTGCGGCGGATGGCGTAGCGATCCAGCCCCAGCACCTCCTTGAGGGCCAGGGTCTCCCCCGGAAAAGCGGGCCAGTTCAGCTCATCGAAGGCAAGTATCGAACCCCTGGTGAGGTGCGGCTTGATGAGCTCGAGGCAGCGGCGGGTCGGTTCGTAGAGATCAAAGTCAAAATAGGCCAGCGCTATCATTGTTTCCGGCTGACGGGCCAGATAGGCGGGCAGCGTCTCGGTCACATCCCCCTTTACCAGCTCGTGCTTGACGATATGGCCCAGCGGACTTTCTGCTTCATGGGCGGCGAGCAGCTGCGCCAGGTGTTGCTCATAGTCGGGTGTGACGCCGTAGGCGCCCGGCTGGATGGCCGCATCCGATCCATCCTGCGGTGCGTGGGAGGGGAAGCCGCTGAAGGTATCGAATCCCACCAGCTTGCGATTGTAGTTGTAGGGCTCATACATGCCGCGAAACGAGGAGAAGAGCGCCAGGTTCTGACCCCAGCGGGTACCGAAATCCATGATGACGCCGTGTACCGGAATGATCTTCTGGTAGAGCTCATGCATGAACAGAATGCGGGAGAGCGACTGGCGCTTGAGGTAGAGGCCCAGATTGTTCTGCAGCTCGGCCGGGGGCAGCGGGCTGGCGCGCAATAGCTCGCTGAACGTCTGGCGGCGAGACAGCTCCTCGTCGGAGGCATTGGAAATAGCCTTGATCATGAAACATCTCCTGCTGTTGTGGGGGCGGAAGGGGCTGTCAGGGTATGCACCAGCTCATATTCGAGGTAATCGGCCAGCCCGAGCCAGTCTTGCCGCTCCTGGCTGCGGAGCAGGGCGGCTATCAGCTCGGGCGGCAAGGAGCCTCGTTCTGTGAGAGCCTCCTGCAGCAAACCGGGAAGGCTCTGGCTCGCGGCAAGCGACTGCCCCAGCCGGAACTGGTGTGCCAGCGTCCTGATGCGGGTTGTCAGGCTATCACTCATGACAGGTACTCCGGGTGGTAGCTGCAGCCCGCTATCTCGGCCCCTTCCCGGCTGCTGTTCCAGAAATGCACCTCGGGATGGCGCGCTATGTATCGTTCAAGTTCGGTGCGATAGGCGGAGAAGTTCGGGTTGGTCTTGACCCGGCGACCGTGCCCGTCGAGGGTCCAGCTGAGTGCTTGGCTGGCAGTGGGGCCGAGTGCGCCATCCGCCCATCCGGAGTGGGTTAGCTCGCCGGGGAAGGCAAAATCCGTTCCCAGCAGAATGACCTGCTGGCAGCCCATCTGCACGGCAAGGTCGACGGCGGGATGGATCACGCTGCCGCCCGAGTGCAGGCTTCCCTTGGGGATCTCCTGCCTCAGTGTCTGGTACATGGGACTGCGGGAGTAGGCTGCCTTGCGCGGCCCCTGCCAGGCCAGCAGCGCGGCCGTCGGCACAGTGGGGTAGTAGACCAGGGTAGTCTGGGCCGATTGGTCGGCGGGCAACCGGCTGCCGTGGATGGCATCATCTATGGTGACCACTATGTCTGGCCGGATGCCGTGGTGCAGCAAAAAGGCCAGCGCTGTATCGACGCTGATCAGCAGATAGTCCTGACGCCGGGTCTGCAGCTGGGCCTGCAAGGTGGCCAGATTGGTTTGCAGGGTCGGGCCGCTGGCGACGATCAGGGCATGTTTGCCTCGTGCCAGCCCGAACAGGCTGGCCACGTCGCCATCGCTTGTCAGCAGCTCGCGGTTTTCGGCAAGCCGGCGGGTGACATCTGGGTGTTCGGCATCGAACCTGGCGCTGGCAAACGGCAGGTCTATCTCGCTCACCAGCCGGTCCCGGATACGGGCGGCGGCGTCTTCCACCAGCTGCAGCTCGGGCGGCAGGGCGAAGAAGGGCAGACGGATCTCGCTCTCGTCCCCCGCCATCATCAGTTCGACCCTGGGGTCAGCCAGCCAGTCCTGCTGATCCAGCAGCCGCAGCACCAGGGCAAACAGGGCGCCATTCATGAGCTTCACTTCCAGCCGCTTGAGGCCGCTGCGGCCCAGCAGGGCGCGCGGCAGATCGCCCAGCCCAGTGCCGTAGAGGTGCAGCACGGCCACCTCGGGCAGGCTGGCAGCCTGCAGCTCGGCCTCTTTCACCCTGTCATGACGACTGGTGAGCTGTATGCCGTCGATGCTGAGGGTCGAGCCCAGCCCTTCGGTCAGCTCGGCCTGGATGCTCTCCACGTCCTGCGCCAGCAGGCGGGGCCAGAGGGCGGGCCAGCGCTGGCGGATAAGCCTGCCGTGCTGGGCGAACAGTTCATCATTCATCTTTGTCTATCCACTCCCAGCTCAGCGGCTGATTGGCTGCCATGTCGCGACTGACCCGCTTGCCGATGAGTCGATCGTAATCGGCGGGAGGCAGGCCGAGGGCAGGACGCACCGACTTGATGTGATCTGCGGTGAGCGCCTCTCCGGCCGCAATATCTTTGACCAGATAGAGGGAGCGGCGAAAGGCGCGGTTGCCTTGCTCGCTCTGGGTGAGCTGGTAGTCGGCCACTCCGAGCGCCGCATGGGCGGTGTTGACCGAGGCAATGAGCTCGGTGAGTTCGGCAGGCTCCATTGAGAAGGCGCAATCCGGACCACCGTCGGCGCGGGCCAGGGTGAAGTGTTTCTCGATGAGGGTCGCCCCGAGCGCGGTGGCGGCGATGGCGGTGGCCGATCCCAGGGTGTGATCGGAGAGCCCGACCTCGACGCCAAAGCGCTGGCGCAGCATGGGGATGGTGCGCAGGTTGTATTCGGCCGCGGGCGCCGGATAGCCGCTGACGCAGTGCAGCAGTGCCAGCTGGCCGCTGCCATGCTTGAGCGCCATCTCGACGGCGGTGGCGATCTCGGCCTCGTTGGCCATGCCGGTGGACATGATGAGCGGCTTGCCGGTCTGGGCGGCGTAGCGAATGAGGGGCAGATCCACCAGCTCGAAGGAGGCAATCTTGTAGGCCGGGCAGTCGAGGGATTCCAGCAGATCCACGGCGCTGAAATCGAACGGGCTGCTGAACACCGTCAGCCCCAGCTCGCGCCCCTTGGCAAACAGGGCCTGATGCCATTCCCACGGCGTGTGCGCCCACTCATAGAGGTCATACAGGCTGTGACCATCCCACAGGCCGCCGTGGATCTGGAACTCGGGCCGATCGCTTCTGAGGGTGATGGTGTCGGGTCTGTAGGTCTGCAGTTTGACCGCACTGGCCCCGGCCGCCTTGGCGGCTGTCATGATGGCCAGCGCACGTTCCAGGTTGCCGTTGTGGTTGGCCGAGAGTTCGGCGATCACATAGGGCGCCTTTGCCGGGCCTATGGATTGATGGGCGATCTGCATCTGTGGTCAGGCTCCTGTGCCTAGTTGCCAGCCTTGCGGCACCAACTGCCAGGGGGCAGGGGGCGCTATCTTGGGTGGCTCGGCAAGATAGAGGGGAAATTGGGAGAAAATTGTTTGCAAGCGATGTGCCAGCTCTTGCCATTGCTGTGGCGTGAGTGACGGATGGGCCTGCCATACCAGCTGCGGGCCGCACAGGGTCAGGGTAAGCAGAAGTCTGTCATCCTGCTGGAACCGCCACTGCTGGCCGTCAGGTATCAGTTGATAATCGGCTTGGGGCAGCAGCCAGGCGGTGAGGCGATCCAGCCCCAGGCCATCCACCTGTTGTTGGCCGCGCTGGCGATAGTCATCAGCCTGTCGCTCCAGTTGCTGCAAGGCTTGCAGGAGCCGTGCCGGCTCGGCCAGCTCGTCCAGCGTCAGCCGTTCGGCCAGCTGGAAGCGGGCTATCACTTCGTCGTTGAACTGCTGGTTGTCGACGATGGGCACTGCCAGGGTCGGCAAGCCGAGACAGGCCCGCTCCCAGGTCATGCCGCCGGCAGCGCCGATGGCGAAGTCGTGCTGATTCATCAACTGCGCCATCTGATCGCTCTGGCGCAGCAGCGCGATCTTGAGCTCGGCCAGCTCGGCCACCCTCTGCTCCAGCTCGGGCCAGAAGGGGTTGGCGCCGCCTGCTACCAGGGTCCACTGTATGGTTCGCGCCCAGGGCAAGCGGGCCAGACTGTTGAGGGTAGTGAGGCAGGCACTGGCCGGGTCGGCGCCGCCGAAGCAGATGAGGCCTCGCTGCCACTGGCTGGTTTGTTGTCGTGCCAGCAGGCGACAGGCGGGCCGCAGCAGGGCATAGTCGGTGCCCAGCAATAGTCGGCAATCGGCCGGGATCAGCGGTTGGTAATCGGCGGCTGTGCGCAGTGGTCCCTGATCCAGCAGTAACTGGCAGTGGTGCGGGCGATCGGCCAGATCGTCGATCACCAGCAGCTGGTCACAGTGGACCGCCAGTTCTTGTTCGACCATACGGTCAATTTGGTAGTGATCGAGTACCAGCCAATCGGGCTGCAGGCGGGCCAGGGAGCCAGCGTCGTCCTTCGTGGCCAGAGGGTGGTGATGATGGGCCTGCAGCAGCGGCAGCAGATGCGCGGGCAAGTCGTGGCAGAGGAAGTGGCACTCGGCCCCCGCCGCCCGCAGCCGATCGGCGATAGCCAGGCAGCGCATCAGGTGGCCCAGCCCGATTTCGGCGCCGGCATCGAGCCGGAAGGCGACGTTAAACGCCATCCTGGCTCAGCACCCGATAGAGCAGCTCGGCCAGGTGCCAGTCTTCCGGCGTATCTATGTCGACCACTCTGTGCCTTGGCAGAATATGGCCGATCCCTTCCCCGCCCACCGGGCTGATACCCCCCAGCCAGGCTGCGCGGCTGCCCCAGTAGAACTGGCCGGCATCCTGGTAGGCGGGCTCCAGATCCTGGGATCGTTTCGCCATCTGCTCCGGCCAGAAGGGGCTGACTCTGCCTTGTGCGTCCATGCGTACCGCCCGCTGGATGGGGAAGCCAAACTCGGCCACCGTGTAGACGAAGGGGGCCTGGCTGGCGAGCAGGCGGTCGTGGGCGGCGCTCAGATCGCCGGCCTGAATGAGTGGCACTGTGGCATAGATGCAGCAGTAGTATTCCGCTTGAATGCCGAGATCGTCGAGTTGCCGGATGGCATCGATCACCACCGGGGTGGTGCCGGTATGATCGTCGGCCAGGCTGGCGGGGCGCAGGAAGGGCACCTCGGCGCCGAGTTGGCGGGCCAGGTCGGTGATCTCCTCATCATCGGTGGAGACCACAATTCGGCTGAAGCAGCCTGCTGCCCTGGCCGCTTGAATGGCGAAGGCGAGCATGGGCTGGCCGCAGAAGGGGCGGATATTCTTGCGGGGAATGCGCTTGCTGCCGCCCCGGGCCGGAATGATGGCGATGGCCATGGTGCTCTCTCCCTGAGGGACGGGATCTGGCATCCCCGTCCGGATAATTGCTGACAACTCTTTGATTATTTTTGAGATTATACCGAGTTTTCATCTTATATTATTGAGCTTTGCTACGGAATCGCCCTGCTATGGTCGATAACATGGGCAAGTGATGGGAAGTGGGTGGTATTGAGCATGAGTTATGGTGTCGAGCTGCGCCCGGTTCAGCCGTGGGACTTGCCCACACTGAGGCGCTGGCGCAATCAGGATGAGGTACGGCTGCAGATGGTCGAACAGGCGCTCATCTCCCCCCGCCAGCAGCGGCAGTGGTTTGTTAGCAGCCGTGAGCGGCCGGATCAGCAACACTGGGTGCTCTGGTGTCGGGGTCAGCGGGCAGGCTACGTCAATCTGAAGGGGGAAGCGCACCAGCCATTGCAAGGTCAGCCGGTGGCCGATGCGGGCCTCTATCTGGGCACCTCCAGCGTGCGTCACCCCATGCTGGCCGTTGCCGCCGCCCTGTCCCAGCTCGATCAGGGTTTCGATACCTTCGGGCTCGGCTGCATCCGCACCCTGGTGTGCGCGGGCAACTGCGCCGCCCTGCGCCTGAACGAGCAGCTGGGTTATCGCCAGCATAGGCAGGAGGGCGACTTTCTCGCCCTTGAACTGCAACCCGCCGATTATTATGCCGCCCGTGAACGGCTACGGAGATTTTTCAGATGACTACAGCGTTGGAACAGGTTTTCGCCGATGCCCTCGGCATAGACGTCGGCACCGTCAGCGACGGGCTGGCTTACAACAGCATTCCCCAGTGGGACTCCGTCGCCCACATGGGCCTGATAGCCCAGCTGGAGGATTGCTACGGCGTCCTGCTCGATACCGATGACATCATCGACATGAGCTCGGTCGCCAAGGCGCGGGAGATCCTGGCCAAATACGGGGTCGCCCTCTGATGCAGGGGCTGCTGCAGGGCAAGCGGGTACTGATCACGGGCGCCGGGCGCGGCATTGGCCTCGCCATCGCCCGCCAGTTCGCCGCGCAAGGAGCCGAGCTCTGGCTGGGGGGCCGCGATGAAGCGGCCATGAGTCAGCTGGCGGCCGCCCTCGGCGCCGAGTTTGGTGTCACCTGCCAGCCGCTCTGTTTCGATGTGGCCGAGCCGCAGGCGGTCAAGCAGGCCTTTCAGCAGCTGTTTGCCCAGACCCGTCAGCTGGATGTACTGGTCAACAATGCCGGGATACTGGAAGAGGGACTGCTCGGCATGGTCAATCAGGCGCAGCTGGAGCAGACCTTCAGCCACAATGCTTTCAGCGTTGTCTATTGCAGCCAGTATGCTGCCCGCCTGATGCAGCGCAGCGGTGGCGGCAGCATCATCAATTTGGGCTCCCTGATGGGACGGGTGGGCGCTGCAGGGCTCAGCAGCTATGCCGGCAGCAAGGCGGCGGTGATCGGCATCACCCAGTCGCTGGCCAAGGAGCTGGCCACCAGCCAGATCCGGGTCAACGCCATCGCCCCCGGCTTTATCGATACCGAGATGGCGCGTGCCATCCCGGACCAGAAGTTCGCCGGGCGTCTCGACAGCATCGCCATGGGGCGGATCGGCACGCCGGACGAGGTGGCCAAGGTAGCGCTGTTCCTCGCCTCCGACCTGTCGAGTTACGTGACCGGTCAGGTCATAGGCGTGGATGGAGGCATGTTGGTCTGATGAAGCAACTCCATCCTCTACTCGCCCATCTGCATGAGGACAACCCGGCGCTGGCCTGGCGAGATCCGCTGGATGGCTGGCTCTCCTACGGCGAGCTGACGCAACGGGTGACACAAGTGGCGGCGACTTACCCGAGTGAGCGCAGCCTCGTCTATCTGCCCTTCTTCACCCGTACCACCCATCTGCTGCATTATCTGGCCGCACTCAGGCTGGGACATGCGGTAATGCTGGCGGACCCTGCTCTCCCTTCGAGCCAGCACGATGCCAGCTGCCAGCAGTTCGCAGTGACCTGCCGGGTAAATGAAGAAGGGGAGTTGATCCGTCTCAGGGATACCAGCCCACTGTTGCACCCCGAGCTGGCGGTGCTGTTGCCGACCTCGGGCAGCACGGGCAGTGCCAAGTGGGTGCGCCTCTCGGGCCGCAATCTTGCGGCCAACGCGGCCTCCATCGCTGACTATCTGGCGCTGACGACGACTGAACGAGCCATCACCAGCCTGCCGCTGTTCTACTCCTATGGCCTCTCGGTGCTCAACAGCCATCTGCTGGTGGGGGCCTCCCTGGTGCAAAGCGAGGGGAGCGTGCTGGTTCGCGACTTCTGGCAGCAGGTCGAGCAGCACGGCGTGAGCAGTTTTGCCGGGGTGCCCTTTACCTATCAGATGCTGGCCCGGCTGCGCTTTGACTGGGCCCGGTATCCCTCCCTGCAGACCCTGACCCAGGCGGGGGGGCGACTCGAACCCGCGCTGGCGCAGCAGTTTGCCGAACAGGCCCTGCGGCTGGGGCGCCGTTTCTTCGTCATGTATGGCCAGACAGAGGCGACGGCGCGCATGGCCTGGCTGGCGGCGCACGAGGTGGTCACTCATCCGGATGCCATCGGCCGCGCCATTCCCGGCGGTCACTTCTCCCTGCGCGAGCTGGAGGGGGGCAAGCCCGGGGAGGGGGAGCTGGTCTATCGCGGTGACAACGTCATGCTGGGCTACGCCAGTGCCGCCGAGGATCTGGCGCAGGGCGCTCAGCTGCAGGAGCTGGCCACCGGCGATCTGGCTCGCAGTGACGAGGCGGGCCGCTACTACATCTGCGGTCGTCTCAGTCGTTTTCTCAAGCTGTTCGGTAAGCGGATCAGCCTGGCGGAGGTCGAGAGCCAGCTTCATCGCTGGGGCTGGTCGGGGGCGTGCGGCGGGCGTGATGACTGCCTGCTGGTGGTCGTCGAACCCCATGGCGAACTGACGGCTGACGGCTTGCAGCGCGAGCTGGCGCAGTGGCTACAGGCGCCGCCACGGGCGGTGCGGGTGATACAGGTGGCACGACTGCCGCGCACCGCCAACCACAAGATTGACTATGCCGCCCTGACCAGACTGGCGGAGGAGGCGTGATGGAAAGCTTGCTCGCCGCCCCCATCTTCGACCTGCCCCAGGCCGCCAAACAGGCGCTGTTGCTGGCGCGGCTCAATGCCCTGACCCGTCACCATGTCGAGCACTGTGCCCCTTATGCCAATGTGCTGCATGCCTTCGGCTGGACGGCAGAGGCTGCCGATTATGGCGCTCTGCCCTATCTGGCGGCCCGGCTGTTCAAGCTGGCCCAGTGGCAGAGCGTGCCCGAGGCCGAGGTGTTCAAGGTGCTCACCTCGTCGGGCACCACGGGGGCGCCATCACGGATAGTGCTGGATCGGGAGACCGCAGCGTTGCAGAGCAAGGTGCTGGTGAAGATACTGCAGGAGTTTGTCGGCAAGCAGCGTCTGCCCATGTTGCTGGTGGAGCAGCCCGCCCTCATCCAGAACCGCAACGGCTTTTCGGCGCGCGGGGCAGGCGCCCTGGGGCTCTCCTTCCTCGGCCGGGACCACACCTATGCCCTCGACGAGCAGATGCGGCCCAACTGGCCGGTGATAGAGGCGTTTTGCGACAAATACGCCGGTCAGCCTGTGCTGCTGTTCGGCTTTACCTTCATGGTCTGGCAATGCCTGCTGGAGCCCCTGCGCGAGCGCGGACTGCACCTGCCCTTTGAGCAGGGCATTTTGTTTCACAGCGGCGGCTGGAAGAAGCTGCAGCATCTGGCGGTGGACAATCCCGCCTTCAAGGCGCGCTGCCGCGAGCAGCTGGGGCTGGGTCGGGTACACAACTTCTATGGCATGGTGGAGCAGGTGGGATCCATCTTCGTCGAGTGCGAGCAGGGGCATCTGCATGCCCCCGTGTTTGCCGATCTGCAGGTGCGCGATCCGCTCACCCATCAGCCGCTCGGGGTCGGTCAGCCCGGTTTGTTGCAGGTGCTCTCCGCCATTCCCGGCAGTTATCCTGGCCACAGCCTGCTGACCGAGGATCTCGGCGTGCTGCTGGGGGAGGATGACTGCCCCTGTGGCCGCCATGGCCGTTATTTTCAGGTATCAGGGCGCCAGCAAGGCGCCGAGGTGAGGGGATGCAGCGACACCTTCCAGTGACGCCGCCGCAGGCGGTAGAGGGGCTTTGGTTGACGGGGCCCGACGTCAGCTTCGTGGCACCGGCTGCCAGCTGGCAGACCTTCTGCCCACAGCCGTTACCCTGTTTTGCTCCCGTCATCTGCGACTTCGTGGCGGCCCTGTCGGCACGCCTGCAACAGGAGGGGCGGCGTCATCCTGATCTGGCCGCGTTCGGCTTCTGGCTGCGGCCGCGCCAGCTGGCCCGAGAGCAGCAACGGCTGCAGGGGCGGGGGCCGGTGGGCGTCGCGTTTCACCTGGTGCCCTCCAACGTGCCGACCGTGGCCTTCTACTCTTGGCTAATGGCCCTGCTGATGGGCAATCCCTGCGTGGTGCGACTGTCGTCGCGCCGCGACCCGGTACAGGATGCCATGCTGGCCATACTGAACGACCTCTTCAGCCAGGTTGAGTGGCAGGGGATCGCCATGCGCACCCGCTTCATTCGCTATGGCCACGACGAAGGCACCACCGGCTGGTTGTCGGCCCGCTGCCGGCTGCGCATCATCTGGGGCGGCGACGAGACCATCCGTCAGGTGCGGGCCATTCCTCTCTCCCCAAGTGCACAGGAAGTGGTATTTCCGGATCGCCGCTCCATGGCGGTGCTAGACAGCCACTGGCTGGCCGGGCTGGATGCTGTGGGCTGGCAACAGACCCTGGGGGCCCTGCAACAGGACTGTACCCGTTTCAATCAGCAGGCCTGCGCCTCCCCCACTACCCTCTGCTGGCTGGGCGAGCCAGACGACGAGTTGCGCCGCCGACTGCTGGTGGCCCTGTTTGCTCCCTTTGCCAACGATCCCGCTCTGGTGATGGAGCGGCTCATCCACAGTCAACAAAATGCCGCCCTGGACGGTGAGATGCAGCTGAGCGCATTCCCGGGTGTCACCTTATTGACTCCGGCCGCCTCCCTGCGGCTCGCACACGTCGGAGGAGGTACAGTCGCCGAGTTTGTGGCCGATAGCCTGAATGAGCTGCTGTTGCAGCCGTGGGATATGCAGACCTGTGTCTGGGTCGGTGCACACAAGGCGCAGCTTGAGGATGCCTTGCCGAATGCGCCCGCCTGCCGCATCGATCGGGTGGTGGCGCCGGGACAGGCGCTGGCATTCGAGTGGCACTGGGATGGCATCGACATGCTGCACGTTTGCAGCCGTGGCATCGTCCCGCATGAATAATCGGGTGTGGCTCACATAAATCCCGCAGCTTCAATGGATTAGCTTGGTCAGGCATATCTCTTGCAGTAAAACCTGACAGAGAGGGGGAAGGGTTGACAGGGACCGTGCGGTAGCCTTGCCCATTTTCTCCCATCCGCTTCTTTTCTACTCATCTTCTCTTGGATTTCCCTATGAAAGTCAGCGTATTGGTGCCTGTCTACAATCTGGCGCGCTTCATCGAACCCTGCCTGCTCAGCCTGCTCGAGCAGCAAACGGATTTCGAGTTTGAGGTGATCGCCATCGATGACGGCTCGAGTGATGACTCCTGGGCTATCTTGCAGCGGCTGGCGCGGCAGTGGCCGACACTGCGCATTCTGCAGAACGAACAGAACATGGGGCTGGCCAAGACCCAGAAACGGCTGCTTGCAGAGGCAAGGGGTGACTATCTCGCCTATGTGGATGGGGATGATCTGGCCCTGCCGGACAAGCTGCAGCGCCAGGCCGATTATCTGGATGCACACCCGGGTTGCACCCTCTGCTACCACGAAGCCGAGATGTTCGATGATGAGACAGGGGCACGGATCAAACTCTTCACCCGCGATTATTACAATGCTCGCTATCTAGAACCCGTGATGACGCGAGAGGCCTTGATCCGCTTCGGAGTGTTCGTCAATGCCAGCTCTATCATGTTTCGGCGTTATGAGGGGATGGAAAATGCCATCGACGAGGGGTGCAAGATCATCCTCGATTACCCATGGCATATTCTGAATCTCTCTCTCAACCCGGGAACCCTCGACTTTATCCCCGAGCTGCTGGGGCGCTATCGCTTCCACACCCAGAGTTTTGGTGGGCAGACCCGCAAATCGGCCGAGCGTCGTGAGCAGTCGCTGCGCGACCTGCTGCGGGCTTGTGACAATGCCGGTGACTTTGGCGCCGATCCTGTGACCATTGCCCAGGGGCGTGCCCATCACTACTACTCTGCCGCGCTTTATTTCTTGCGGCAGGGAGACTACGCCCGTTTTCTCAACCTGCTTGAGCAGTCGGTGAGCGAGGTGGCCACGCTGGCGCCGGGCTGGTTTTTCGACGAGCGGCATCAGCTGGCGTGGGAGGGGCGCACCAATCCGGCCAGCGTCGTGCAACAACTGTTTGGAGATGCAGCGTGAGTTATCAGGCGATTGTCATCGGAGCCGGGCTGTCCGGTGCCGTCATGGCGGAGCGAATGGCCAGCCAGCTTGGTTGGAAGGTGCTGTTGCTGGAACAGCGCGACCACATAGGTGGCAACTGCTTCGACGAATATGACGAGCATGGGGTGCTGATCCATCGCTATGGGCCGCACCTGTTTCATACCGACAAGCAGGAAGTGTGGGATTACCTGTCGCAGTTTACCGCCTGGCGGCCTTACGAGCATCGTGTGTTGTCACGGATCGATGGTCAGTTGGTGCCCATCCCGTTCAACCTGACCAGCATAGAGCGTTGCTTCCCGGCCGAGAAGGCAGCGGCCATGATTGAGGCTCTTCAGGCCAGGTTCGGTGAGGGGGCCAGAGTGCCCATCATGGCGCTGCGGCAGGAAGCTGAGCCTCTGCTGGCTGAGCTGGCACAGTTCATCTATGAGCGTGCCTTCGTCAACTACACCAGCAAGCAGTGGGGTGTATCACCAGAGCAGGTCTCGCCCGAGGTCACTGCGCGAGTGCCGGTTGTCGTCAATCGTGATGACCGTTACTTCATCGATCCCTGGCAGGCGGTGCCCGAGCAGGGTTACACCGCCATGTTCGAGCATATGTTGGCGAACCCCTTGATTGAGGTCCGGCTATCCACCCCCATGGGGGCCCATGTTTGTCTGGATTGGCAACAGAAACGGATACTGCTGGATGGCGTGCCTTTTGCCGGACCCTTGGTCTATACCGGCATGCTGGATCAGCTGATACCGGAGGATCACTATGGTCTGCCGTATCGCTCGCTGCGCTTTGAGCACTGTCATCTGCCGCAAGCCCAATTTCAGCCGGTGACCACGGTCAATTACCCGAATGAAGAGGCCTATACTCGCATCACCGAATTCAAGCATCTGACCGGGCAGCAACATCCCGGCACCAGCATCGTTTATGAATATCCCTGTGCCTATGTGCCAGGGCAGGGGCTGGAGCCTTACTACCCGCTGTTTACCGACGCAGCCAAACAGAACTATCAGGTTTGCCGCAATGAAGTGGCCCAGTTCCCGCAGCTGATAGCCTTGGGCCGTCTTGCCGAGTATCGCTATTTCGATATGGATGATGCAGTGGATAACGCGCTGCACTTTTTTTATCTATTAATGAATGAACCCCGTATTTTCTCGTCTTTGAAGAGGTCTGCTGAATGAGTAATGATATTCAAAAGGAATTGCGATTTGAGTTTGGCGCGAATTGGCAAAGCTATCTTGACCATTATCTCTCCCCTGAACGAATCGCCCAGGCTCGCCAGCATCTGTTGTCATTCATTGGCCGAGAGGATCTGCAGGGGCTACGGATCCTGGATATTGGTTCAGGAAGCGGAATTCATAGTATGGCTGCGTTCCAAGCAGGGGCGGCTGAAGTTGTCAGCTTCGATTACGATGCTGATTCGGTGATGGCGACTAGAAGACTACACGCCATGTGCCAGTCACCGGAAAATTGGCGGGTGATGCAGGGGTCTGTGCTGGATCTTGAATTTATGAGCTCTTTGGGACAATTTGATTTGGTGTACGCGTGGGGGGTATTGCACCACACCGGCTCTGTATGGTCAGCGATTGACCAGGCATCAACCTGTGTCAAGCCGGGTGGATTAATGTACATCGCGTTGTATGACTCTGACTGGTCAGCAGAATCACCGGAGTTCTGGTGTCGTATTAAGCAGCGCTATACCTCATCCTCGGCTATGGTGCGCAGGATTTATGAAGCCTGGTATGTGGCTCGTTTTGTCCTGCGCTACAATCCATTTCGCTTGGGTCACCTGCTCAAACATGCCCGCGAGTATAAGAAAAATCGTGGTATGGATTTCTATCATGATGTCAAAGATTGGTTGGGTGGTTGGCCGATGGAATATACGCGGATATACGACGTCATTCCTTTTTTACTGGCAAGGAAGATGAAGTTGCTGCGCACCAAAGTCGGTGAAGCCAACACGGAATATCTTTTTAGCTTGCAGGATGTTCAGCAGGGGTTAACCCAATTTCAGGAGTTACCACTCCCTCACGATCTGGAATGGAAGGTAGTTTCAATTCGTGAGCCTGAAGAGTTGCATGCGCTGGATCAGACTCGTCCTGTTTATGTTTATGGTGCGGGCAAGGGGGGACAATTGGTGAGAGCGTTGCTCGAATCCAAAGGTTTCAATGTCACATCATTCATCACAACGCAGCAGCCGGGAACTCATGATGGGTTGAAAGTGTTGTCTCTTGAGCAGTTTATTGACGCGGGCGATAAAAATGCGCAGGTGGTCATTGCGAGCGCGTATTTTGATGATATTTCACTGAAGCTGGCCGAGCGAGGCATAATGAATTTCTGCAATGCCTACCCCTATGTTATGGGGCATTTGAACTAGGAATAGCCAAGCTGGCTGACAGATATGGTAACAAACCAATAACTGGTGTCTTACGCTCCTTTATTAGATTTTATCAGGTGCTTATGAGTAATGAAAAAATAGTATCTTATTCCGGCTTGCATCAGATGGTTGATGGCTGTGCGCTGTTTCAGCGGCTGGATGATCTGCTATATCAACGTCAAATTACTCACCTGTCTCTTGATCTCTTTGATACTTTTTTTCGGCGAGCTTGCAGTGAGCCCTCATGGGTTTTTGAGGAGGCGGCCCGCAGGGTGCTCGCGAATGGTGTGGCATTGCCGATGGAGGCGGAAGATTACCGCCTTTGTCGGATCGAAGCTGAGGCTCGGGCAAGAAAACAGAGTGCGCGCGAAGAGGTCTGTTTCACCGAGATCTTTGCCCATCTCCCGTTATCTGCTGAGCACAAGAGGGCTCTCATGGCTGAGGAGCTGCAAGTAGAACGGGATGTAGTCTATCTCGATCCTCTGGTACAGATGATCTTGCAGCGAGCTCAATGTCACGGGCTGCAGGTTATCTTCATCTCAGACATGTATCTTTCGGAAGCATTTCTGAGGGAGCTGATAATTCAGAAGTGCCCGCAACTTCACAATGTATGCTTGTTTGTTTCCTCTGAGCTGGGCCTGACCAAACAGAGTGGAGGCCTATTTCAGCAGGTGCTCTCCCTGTTGGGGATTAAGCCTGAACAGGTCTTGCATATTGGTGATAACCCGAAGGCCGATGTGCAGTCAGCACAACAACGTGGCTTGGCCTCTTTGCATTTTGATCTACCCGATCATCTGTCTGAGATATTGGAAAACGAGAAGCTCTATCGGGTAAATTTGTCATCGACCATGCAACATGCTAGGAAGCTGGCCGTCCTCTCGATGCCCCAACAACTTTCCGAGGAGGAGCAATTTTTTTACGCGTATGGCGCTTTCATCCTTGGGCCCGTCCTGACGGCATTTGCCAAGTGGATTCTGCAGTCAGCCAAACGACTGCAGGTAAAAAACATTTTGTCTCTTATGCGAGAGGGCGGGATCTTTGCTGCCTGTATCAACCGCCAGATCGATTTTCAATCACAGCAGTACCCAGATATACGCTGTCAGACCTGTTATGCCTCACGCAAGGCGACTTATTTGCCTGCGATAGATGACAGCCAGCTGGAAGAGGCTGTTTCCCAGACCTTGATGCGTCGTAATTACACCGTTCGTGACTTTTTCAATGAATTTGGGATTCAGGATGTCAGATTGACATCCTTTCTCGACACACCGCTGGCGTTCCTGGATCAAATAGCCATTGATGGTCAAGATGGTTTGCAACTGATGGCCGATGTATTTGAGAAAAATATCGATCAAATCAAGAGCAATATTCAGCAAAGCAAGCTGGCCATGCGAGATTATTTTGTTGGACTGACCGGGAATGATCCCTATCTGCTAGTCGACCTGGGTGGTGGTGGGACTATTCCCTCTCAAATTAGCAAGGCCATGCAGCAACAGCCGGTGACCAGTCTGTTGCTCTACTGTAACCATAGAGGCAGCAAAAACTCCGTTATCACGCCGATCAGTGCCTTTATTCCAGTGCGGAGCGATACCATCAAAGGGATCAAGAAGATTGCCCGTTCACCAGAGATTTTTGAAATTGTTCTCGTTGGTTTGGAAGGGAGCACACTGGGGTATCGGCGCACCTCGGAAGGGAAAGTTGTGCCGCGACAGGCAGAGGTTCGCTACAGTGCCCAGCATCAGCAAAATATCCGGAGTTTTGAGGCTGGAGTTAATGCTTATCAGTTGTGGGACCAATCTCTGGGCATCGCCGAATCTGATTTGGATGAACGGCTCTCTTTTTTGCGCATGATGGAGCGCCTGGTCGAGTGTCCAGTATCGAGCGAGGTGCACTCTCTTGGTAATTTGGTGCATGAAGACAACTTCGGCTCGGAGCGTAGCTACAAAGTCATTAATTCCTCCGGGTTGGCGCGGATCCACTCAGAAGGAATAGAAACCTTCTATCGCAAGTTCAGCAAAAACATGTCTTATGGTGAACGTTGGCTGGCTTGGCCACAAGGTTCTCTGAGTCGGCTGGATCCTGATTTAATGATGGATTTTGTCGGTTTACGCGATGCACGTTATAAGCATGCCCAAGCGATCGATAGACTTCTGGAATTGATGCAAAGTCAACAGGCCACCGAAGTCATAGTGTATGGGGCGGGAGAATTCTTTGAGTGTCTGGCACCGGAACTGGTTAAAAAAAGCATCCATATCCGTACCGTGATCGATAAAAAGGCCAACTTTGGACACTACCAAGTGATGGGATATGACGTCATATCATTATCCGAGAGTTCAATTCCATCTGGCTCGGTGCTGATTATCGCATCTGCCTCCTTTGTGGAGGAAATCAAACGAGACATCTTTGCTGCTATATCCAGCCAAGATGTGACCATATTGTCATTGAATTGAATTCCAAGGAAACCGACATATGCTGGATCTGTCGATGAAACATGCCTTGCCTTTTGATGCGTTATTGCATCAGGAACTGCTGTCCGGGAAACGCAAGGCGATTGCTTGGGGGGTAGCGGGAAACCTTTATTATCATGTGCTCCAATCCCCTTATCCATTCATCGCCATCATCGATGGTCTTAATGGTCCTCAAGTTGGTCAGGTCTTATTTGACATTCCGATAGTAGGGCCAAATGTGCTTGATAATTACCCCGTAGAAGAGATTGTGATTGTCATCTTTTCAGATTTACAGCAGTTCGGTGGGCAGATTATCGAGCAACTAGCTCATTATGGTGACTACCCCTATATTACTCCCTACGTTGAGGCGACATGCCAGCCATCGGAAATATTGCAGCAAAAACTTGAACGATTGATCCGCGACCGCCGTACACATCGGTTGCCTCAGGTAGTGCAGCGTGTTGTGTTGTATATTCAATTCTTGGTCAAAGGTGGAGCTGAGCGGCAGATGGTATTGCTGGCCATCGGATTGCGACAGCTGGGATGGGAAGTACATTTGATCTCGGTGAAGAATAAGGAATTGGAGGTTAATCACTGGGAGGCGCTTTTGCGTACTCACGGTGTAGAGCTCTACTTTGTGCCTTCTGCCCGCGAGTGCTGGCCGAACTTGCAGCTGGAGGAAAATAGCTACCCGTTGGCTAATCAATTGGCACCCTTCTTTGAGCCCGGACTGCTTCACTGCATTCTCACTGCCTACCGCTACATGCAACGCGTTCAGCCCAAGCTGGTTATCGCCTATCTTGAAGATGGCAATGTCATTGCCTCCATGGCTGCCATTTTCGCGGGAGTTGAACAGATCATTATCTCTGGCAGGTGTGTAGCCCCCTCAGAGTTTCCTGAATACCTGGCTGTTTATGATGAACCGAGGCTGGCAGCTTACTATCGCCTGATGACCGAGCTGCCAGGAATCGTTTTGAGTGTTAATTCCATGGCCGGGGCGCAGTCGTATGCTCGCTGGCTAAATTTGTCTGAATCTGGCATCCCCGTTGTGAAAAATGCTGTCATGGCTAAGCGAGTTGAGGGGCAGGTACCACTTCAACAGCTAGGTATTCCTTTATCGGCCAAAATATTAATGGGGATCATGCGACTATCTCCCGAAAAGTCCCCATGTCGTTTTATAGAAGTGGTGTCTTCTGTTCTTGCTAAACAGCCTCAGGCCCATGTGATTTTAATCGGTGATGGACCATTACGCCCAGAGGTTACCGCTTGTATTGCACAGCAGCCATGCCGCGATCGTATTCATCTTGTTGGTGTGAAAGATAATATTTTTGAATGGTTGAGTTGTGCCAATCTGCTCATTTCCACCTCCAGTCATGAGGGAATGTCTAATGTTATTTTGGAAGCCCAAGCTATTGGCTGTCCTGTTGTAGCGACGGATATTCCCGGAAATAGAGAAACTGTTCTGACAGAGTTTTCTTGTGACTTGATTCCTTATGGGGAATGGGATTTGATGGTTGAAAAGATAGTGTCATTATTAATGGGTAATGGAGAGAAAACATCAGTTGGTTTGGTGAAAAAGATGAGTGAGCATTATTCACCACTTATACTTGCTGAAAAAACACTGGCACTGACTAATAAACAACAAACCGGAGAATAAACATGGATGTTATCTTGTTTGGTGCCGGCGAAGTATGTGATTCGTTTATAAAAAGACTTCCTAAAAGATTTTCAATATTGGCTATTGCTGATAATAACGAAAGTTTACATGGTAAATTTAAGCGTGAGCTTCCTATTATCTCTCCTGATGAAATCCATCTATATAATCCAGATTTTATCATTCTTTCTTGTCTGAGGAAACATCACTCGGATATTTTTTTTCATCTCGTCAAACTTGGATTAGATGACTTATACTTGCCTTTTCCTTATGATGATGAAAGTGAAATAATAGATCAGAGGAGACAGGAATCTAAAGGGATAATTGGGCGATATATTTACGATGAAGTGATGGATAGCAAAAGCAATAATGGTAGTTTGTTTTATCATATATCTCTTGGTAATAAATTCGAAGAGTGTCGTAGAGAATTTTTGTCAACACCGGCAAACAGATTTTTACACATAGGTTCCGGTCATTCTCTTGGGCTGGAGATATATAGTCTATTGCGATGGGGAGGCGAGTGGACCGCTATTGAACCATTCCCCGGATTAGGTGGGGAATACCCTTTTGAGCAGCACTGTTCAATGATTGAAGGGTTGATGAGACTTTTCAATGTTCCATGCCATATCAATGATAAAATTTTATTTAACACTGATGCTTCATTCCGCCTTCACGATAATAACAGTGCTAGACTAAATTATTTTCAGGATAAAAAGCTAGAAGACTTCAATGAGGATGAAAAATATGATGTATGCTATTCATGTGCCGTAATGGAGCACGTTGTAGATATTCATTCATTCGTAGCCAAGACATTTGAGCTATTAGCATCAGGTGGTTTTGCTTTTCACTGGATTGACCTCCGAGACCATCGGGATTTTTCACGACCACTTGATTTCCTGACAATAGGCAAGGCAGAGTGGCGTAACCATTATGGTGATGCTGGCCACTTTTTACATGGTAATCAGCTGCGTTATAGTGATTATCAACAGATATTTTTACAATGTGGCTTCAGGATTGTTGCTGAAGATAAATATATGAAGAATGATAGAGAGCATATTCAGGAAGTCTCTGTCGATTTCGCAGATGAGTATGCATCACTGGGATGGGAGGATTTGGAAGTCGCTGGTGTGCTATTCGTTCTGGAAAAGCCATCGCATGATAGTTGATTATTCTATGATGTCTCATGCGTGACATCATGTGTTGGCTTACCTTTAGGGAGTTATAAAATGTGCGGTATAGCCGGAATAATGAGTATTCATGGTCAACATGATCCTGCGTGGTTGAAGCAGCAGGCTAATAGAATGGTGGAGGCGATGACCTATCGAGGGCCTGACGACCGGGGTCTTTGGGAGTCGGATGACGGACGCTGTGTTCTGGCACATTGTCGATTGAGTATTCTGGATGTATCGCCTGCCGGGCATCAACCAATGCATGATGCACAGCAACGAGCCTGTATCGTATTTAATGGGGAGATCTACAACCATCTTGAGTTGGGGGGGCGTCTTAAAGACGCCGGCATATCATTTACTGGCCATTCTGATACCGAGGTATTGGTCAATGGCCTGGTACGGGAAGGTGCTGACTTTCTGACCCGGCTCGAGGGGATGTTTGCACTTGCCTACTATGATCGTGAGCGCAGGGAGTTGCTGCTGGCGCGTGATCCGTTTGGCGAGAAGCCACTCTATTATGCCGAGTTTGACGGTTTGTTGGTGTTTGCCTCCGAGCTGGCGGCTTTGACCCTGGTGCCAGGATTCCCTGCCCGCATTACGGTTGATACAGTCGCCCATTATCTGGCTTTCCAGCATCCCGTCGGGGAGCGCACCCTGTATCAACACGCCAGAAAGTTGCTGCCGGGGCACTTGATGCGTGCCGTGACAGGGGCGGTCTCACAGGCAGAGCGTTACTTCCACTTTATCTGTGCCGGTGACCATATGCCGTCACGCCCGCTGGAGGAGCAGGTTGACCAGCTTGAGGATCTGTTGCTGCGTTCGTTATCGCGCCGCTTGGTCGCCGATGTGCCGGTGGGGGCTTTTCTCTCCGGTGGTGTCGACTCCTCGACGGCGGTGGCCCTGATCACCCGTCGTTTGCAACGGCCGATCCGCACCTTCTCCATCGGTTTTGAACAGGCGCCGGAGAGCGAACATGAGGAGGCTCGGGCTTTTGCCGATTTCCTCGGAACCGAGCACACCGAACAGCTGCTTCGTCCAGAGGCTTTTGTTGAACAGGTAGGTGATCTGGCGCGGCGCATGGATGAGCCCAATGCTGATACTTCCTGTGTGCCAACTTATATGGTCTCGCAGCTTGCTCGTCAGCAGGTCACAGTGGCGATCACTGGTGACGGGGGGGATGAGTTGTTTGGCGGTTATGGCCGTTACCTGCAGACACTGGTCGCCGCCGAGGGCAGAGAGCAACAGATGCAGGCGCGTAGCTGGCATCTTGGGCGGGAGTACTACTCTGGTCGCATCTTGCTGTATGCCGATCGCCAGTTGGAACAGTTGTTTGGTCGCATACCGTCCGGTACTGGCGATCACTTGATGGCGCAGCGCAGGCGTATCGATATGGATAGCCGACCATATCTTAATCGCTTTCGTGAGGCCGATATTGCCAATTACCTGCCGTTAGTGTTGGCCAAGGTGGATCGCATGAGCATGCTGCACAGCCTTGAGTGCCGCACGCCCTACCTGTCGACCGAAGTAGCTCAGTTTGCCGCAGGTTTGGCACAGTCAGAGCTGATTGCACAAGGACAGGGTAAGTTCCTGTTGCGCCAGTTGGCCAAACGCTACTTGCCGGCGGAATGGATCGACAGACCTAAAAAAGGTTTCAGCATAGATCCGTTCAATCAACAGGCCAAACTGAGTGCGATTGCGCAACTGCGTCAGCAGGCCTCTTCAGGACAGCTCTGTCTGCATCAGTTTATCGCACCCGACCGGTTGCGGGTGTTGCTGGATAACCAGTTTGAAGGCTTGAGCTTCTATCATGTCTGGGGTTTGTTAGTGCTCGAGATATGGTTGCAGTCCCATCCTTATCAAATATATTCCTGAGCAGCGTTGCAGCATATGCCTACATTCCATCTCTTATAGGATCACTAATGAAGCGACTTCTATACGTAGTGCCAGATTTTTATCCGAATACTAGTGGTTATGCGAATGCTTGTATCAACTTTATATATGGTATTGCCTCCCCTGAATTAGATATTCATGTATTGTCTTTCCAACCTGCATCGTTGCCGAGACCACAAGTCGGAATATCGTTGCATATCATATTAAATACATCTCCTTCTGCAATGACTGATGCTATTGATAGTGAGTTGACTGGACGCTGGGACGTTGTGATTTGTGAGACCTTCGAGAATGCGGATATTCAGAATTACTTACTAGACCATCTTGATGTTGATCCTGGCTCTGTCGCTGTGAGAATTCATGCCGCGACGGAAACTGAGCTTTTTTTATCTCGGCGTAGTGCTTACTACGATAAACAATTCCAGGAGGCTAAGCGACTGGCTCGACGGATACAAAATATCTGGTCGACGACAGATTATTATCTCAACTTCTTTAAGGAGAATTATTGTGACTCCTTATTGTCTGCTTATGAGAAAAAATATGCTAAGGTGCCGAACTTCAATTCTGTTCTTGATGCTGATTCACTTGTCCCTTCTCCTAAAGTCAGTAATTTGCTTGTTTCATTGAAGGGACAATCCATCATGTTGGCGATGGGGCGGATGTCATGGCAAGGAGTTCATCAGAAAAACTTTATTAACTTGATTGATGCCGCGTATCTTTCAAGAGATGCATTATCGGATAGTCATATTTTTATTATAGGGAATGGTACCTATCGTAGTCACTTACAAAATAGAGTGTTGGCATTAGGTTTGGACTCACTCATCACTTTTATTCCCGAACTTGAACATATGGACGTTCGTTGGTTAATGGCACAGATTCATGCAGGAATTCTTATCTCGAAATATGAGGGACATTCCATGTTCTGTACCGAGTGCCAAGAATTGGGGATTCCCCTGCTCTACTCGGCAAATACTGCACTAGATGAAATTGTTTTGGATGAAGTGAGCGGTATTAGAGTTTTTCCTGATGATGTCATGTCTTTGGCTGAAGGGTTGAAAAAAATGCTAGGCTTTAAACCAAAAAGGGACGAGGTAAGCCTTGCCTACCAGAAACAGTGTAAACTTGAGGGGTTGGCTGTCAGGGTAAGAGCGTTAATTGATCTGTTAGCAGTACCGTTACAGAAGCCAAAAGCCTGTGTTTTTGGGACAAGTAAGGGCTATACATCTGTTCGAGATATTATACGCTTTTCGTACCATATAGACTGTTTTTCAGACAATGACTCACTACTTCATGGTAAAGTTCTTGATGGTGTAATGATTGTGCCACCGCAACAGATTGGTGCTATGGATGTTGATATTATTCTTATCGCAAGTAGTTTTTACAAAGAGATTCGACAACAATTAATAGACATGGGGTTGGAGTCACAAAAAATATTTTCTGTACAAAAAGATGATGTTTTTAATAATCCACCTATCGATGGATGAATGTATAAATGAAAGAGCGATTGACATTTCATCACGAATTGGAAGATTTTTATTTTTATTGATGTTAGTGATTTTTTAATGGGAAATTCATTGCCTTAATTTATTATTTGTAGAGCTATCTATTCCCAATGACATTGTTAATTATCTTTCTACTTTATTTAATAATGAGGTCATAAAATGAAGAAATTTAGCGAAATCAAGAAAAGCAATATGGAGCATTGGTTTTCTGCATCTACGGAGGCTGATTATCAACTAAAGGAAACAATTATTGAATTAGCGAGAGATGAAATTTTTCATCCCACTAAGGAACAGATTAATCGAGACCTCTTTGGTGTCGATAATGTTTATTCATATATACCATCTTTTGAGCCTCCATATCATGGAGACCCATCTTTGGCTCATATTTCATTGGAGGATATGGATTATCTTTTTAATAGGGTTTCTGATGGGGAGATTAGAGTTATTGTAGAGGTTGGATCATTCTGTGGAGCATCAGCATGTTTCATCGGTGAGTATATAAAGAAAAATAAAATACCAGCAGTTATTATTTGCGTTGACACTTGGTGTGGTGATATTAATATGTGGTTGAAGGGTAATTTTTCAACCATTATGAGCAAACAGGATGGGCAGCCAAAACTATTTGAGAATTTTATATCTACAGTGCGGAGATATAATATGCAGGATGTTATTGTCCCTCTTCGTGTGTCCTCTGTAGTTGCTGCAAGAATGTTAGCTGTTCTGAAGTATAAAATTGATATTGTCTATTTGGATTCGGCTCATGAGGCTGGTGAGACGTTTATGGAACTAAATCTATATTATGATTTACTGAAGAAGGGGGGGGTCATTTTTGGCGATGATTATAAGGTTTTTCCAGCAGTGAGAAAAGATGTGGATTTATTTTCAAAATTCATAGAACAAGATGTTTTATTTTGTGATTATAAAGATAAGAGCAACCCTATATGGTCTTTTATAAAGGAATGAATATTATTTCACTCCTCGAATATCGATGTTGTTAGTAATAAATAATAGTGAGCATAAATCTAGTTTTTCATATGAAAATAAGAGATATTACATCGGAAACTGAGGGGGTATGTAAAACATCAAACTGTTACAGTTTTTTCCTTTCCTCCTATATTTTAAGAGAGTTTTAAGTATCAGTATACCCATTTTTATTGAGAGTAATGATATCAATCTAAATATATAGGCATATTGTATGAAATATCTTGTTACTGGTGCTGCTGGATTTATCGGTGCGAAGGTATGTGAGCTATTATGCTCAAAAGGTGATCTGGTGGTGGGTGTTGATAACCTGAATGATTATTATGATGTTTCTCTTAAAATAAGTAGGCTGGATCAGTTAGCCTCATTCGCCAACTTCAAGTTTGTCAAAATGGATGTTTCTAATAGGAATGGTATTCTAGCCACCTTTTCTAAAGAAAGGTTTGACCGGGTAATTCATCTCGCCGCTCAAGCAGGCGTTCGCCACTCGATGGAAAATCCCTTTGCTTATACTGATAGTAACGTAACTGGATTTTTGGCGATCCTTGAAGGTTGTCGTCATCATTGTATCAAACATCTTGTTTACGCATCTTCTAGCTCCGTATATGGAATGAATGAAGAAATGCCATTTAAAGTGAGTGAGCCAACAGACCACCCTATTTCGCTGTATGCAGCGACAAAAAAAATGAATGAATTGATGGCGCATACATACTCTCACTTGTATGGCATTCCTACCACTGGATTGCGTTTTTTTACAGTCTACGGCCCGTGGGGACGGCCGGATATGGCATTGTTTAAATTTACTAAAGACATGCTCTCTGGAAAGCCGATAGATGTATACAACAATGGTCTGTTAAGTCGAGATTTCACATATATAGATGACATAGCTGAAGGTGTGATCAGGGTGGCAGATGTAGTGCCGATTGCAAACGCTGCTTGGCGTTGCGCTGCTGGCTCTCCAGCTGATAGCAGTGCACCTTATCGTGTATTTAACATCGGTAATGGCAAGCCGATTAAAATAATTGATTTTATTCAATCTATCGAGCAAGCGCTGGGAGTTAAAGCTATAAAGAATATGATGCCGATGCAATCTGGAGATGTTTATGCAACGTGGGCAGATACTGAGGATTTATTCGCTACTATATCTTATCGTCCATCGATGAACATTGAGCAAGGTATACAAAACTTTGTCGACTGGTATCGCTCTTATTATCACGTTTCTGATGTTAAGGAGCAATAATGAAAATTGCTGTTGTTGGTATAGGTTATGTGGGTTTATCTAATGCAATTTTGTTATCTCAAAACCATCATGTGGTTGCATTTGATGTTAATCCAGAAAAAGTCTCCATGATTAACAGTCGACAGTCTCCAATTATCGATACTGATATCGATCTTTTTTTTAAAGAACGAACCTTGGATCTTACAGCAACGTTGGATAAATCAGCTGCTTATGAGAATGCTGACTATATTATAATTGCAACCCCTACTAATTATGATCCTGACACAAATTGTTTTGATACTACCTCGGTAGAGTTAGTTATTTCTGATATCATGGATATTAACCCTGCTTCAGTCATCGTAATTAAGTCTACTGTCCCAGTTGGCTTTACCTCTAAAATGCGGGTAATTCATCAATACGAAGACATTTTCTTCTCCCCTGAGTTCTTACGTGAAGGTAGAGCATTATACGACAACCTTTATCCGTCACGAATTATAGTCGGTGCTAAAACTGAATATGCACAATCATTTTCTGAACTGATGATTGAGGGCTCAATAAAAAAAGATGTGCCAGTCATTTTTACTGAAAGTATGGAAGCTGAGGCTGTAAAATTATTTGCTAATACATATCTGGCAATGCGAATTGCATTTTTTAATGAGTTGGATATATATGCTCAAAAAAACAATATAGAAACAAAGGATATTATTGATGGTGTTTGCCTTGATCCTCGTATTGGCCACTATTACAATAATCCATCTTTTGGGTATGGAGGGTATTGCTTGCCAAAAGACACCAAGCAACTTTTAGCAAATTTCAACCAAGTGCCCAGCAACTTGATTAGAGCGATTGTTGATTCTAATACAACTCGAAAAGATTTTATAGCTGATACTGTTATTGCCACTAATCCAAAGCGAGTTGGTATTTATCGACTTGTTATGAAGGCTGGTTCAGATAATTTTAGAGCATCAGCAGTACAAGGTGTCATGAAAAGAATAAAGGCAAAAGGCATTGAAGTGGTTGTTTATGAACCATCATTAAAGGAGCCTGATTTCTTTCGGTCAAAGATCATAGCTGATGTATCCGAGTTTAAAGATATGTGTGACATTATATTAGCTAATCGTATGCATCCTGAATTAGTTGATGTAATAGATAAGGTCTATACTCGGGACATTTTTGGCTACGACTAAAGCAGACTGCATATTTTCATTTGCTGCGTGTTAGTCAGACCAGGAAACAGTGGCAGAGTGATTGCCCCTGCGTAAAACTGCTCGGCACAGGGAAGAGGGGTCTGGGCCCACTTTTGATACCAGGGTTGTTTGTAAATCGGAATATAGTGCACGTTGGCGCCGATGCTCTGTTCACGCAGTTTTCGGAAGAGCACACTACGCTGTTCAGGGGCAACATGGTGAATATAGAGATGGAAGGCACTACGTCGCTCGGTGCTGAAATAACGAGGGAGCCAGTGTGGGGCCAGTGTTTCGAAGTAGTGCCGAGCGAGCTCACTACGCTTATGAATCCATGTGTCTAGGCTGTCCATCTGGTTCAATCCCAACGCAGCCTGGATATCTGTCATCCGGTAGTTGAAACCCAGCATCTGCTGTTCGTAGTACCAGGGGCCGTCCGGTTCGTTGATGAAGTCTTCCTGTTCACGGGTGATGCCATGGCTGCGCAGCATGCGCATGGTTTTGGCCAATGCTGGGTCATTGGTTATGGCCATGCCGCCTTCGCCGGTGGTGATGATTTTCACTGGATGGAAGCTGAAGACTGTGATGTCGCTGTAGCGGCCATTGCCGGTCGGTTCGCCGTGATAGCGGGCGCCGAGGGCGTGGCAGGCATCTTCTATGATGCGAAAACCGTACTCCCGGCCCAGACGGTGGATCTCTTTCATATCGCAGGGCAAGCCCGCGAAGTGTACCGGAATGACCACCTTGGGCAGGTGTCCTTGCGCCTTGGCGACAATCAGTTTGCGCTCCAGCTCCAGTGCGCACATGTTGCCGGTATCCGGCTCTATGTCGACGAAGTCAACCTGAGCGCCACAATAAAGTGCGCAGTTCGCCGAGGCTACAAAGCTGATGGGGGAGGTCCAGACCCAGTCTCCCGGGCCGACACCCAGAGCCAGACAAGCGATGTGCAGAGCGGCCGTACCCGAGTTCACGGCGACGCCAAAGCGTGCGCCACAGTAATCGGCGACTGTTTGCTCGAAGCGAGGAACGACTGGGCCCTGAGTCAGGAAATCGGACCTAAGCACCTCGACCACGGCCTCGATATCCGCCTCGCTGATCGACTGTCTGCCGTACGGGATCATTCCATTACCACCTTGTCATTCAACTCTTTTAGCTGAGCCACCGTCAGGAAGTCGCTGTTGTTGCGGGAGTTATATTCGAATCCCTGTTCGACCATGACCCCCTTCTCGCCTGCAGCTGTGACTGAGAAGTCATTGTTGCGATTATTGAAATTGATGGTGGGGCCGATGATGAAGAAGTCGTCGAACTCGAAGGTGTGGTAGGAGTCGTCGGAAGGGCACATCACCTCATGCAACTTCTCACCGGGGCGAATACCGATAATTTCCTGGGCCAGCTGGGGCGCCATGGCGGTAGCCAGGTCGGTGATCCGTACCGAGGGCAGCTTGGGCACGAAGATCTCGCCGCCCTTCATCCTCGGGAAGTTGTTCATCACAAAATCCACTCCTTGCTGCAGGGTGATCCAGAAACGGGTCATCTCGGCATGGGTGATGGGCAGTGTGCTGGCACCTTGGTCTATTCGTTTTTGGAAGAAGGGCACCACTGAGCCGCGTGAACCCACCACATTGCCATAGCGCACCACCGCGAAGCGGGTCGGATCCTGGCCTGCAATGTTGTTGGCCGCCACGAACAGCTTGTCGGAAGCCAGCTTGGTTGCGCCATACAGGTTGATCGGGTTGGCAGCCTTGTCGGTGGAGAGGGCAATCACCTTCTTGACCTGATTGAGCAAGGCGGCCTGAATGACGTTCTCCGCCCCATGAATGTTGGTCTTGATGCACTCCATGGGGTTGTATTCAGCAGCGGGGACCTGCTTGAGCGCGGCCGCGTGCACGACGTAATCGACGCCGCGCATCGCCATGTTCAGCCGGTTGGCATCTCTCACATCCCCGATGAAATAGCGCATGCAGGGGTCGTTGAACACCTGTTGCATCTCGAACTGCTTCAGTTCGTCGCGGGAGTAGATGATGAGCCGCTTCGGCTTGTAGCGTTCCAGCACTGTCTTGACCAGCATCTTGCCAAACGAGCCAGTGCCGCCGGTAATCAATAGGGTTTTATTGTCGAACATGACGGATTCTCGCTAGTGATGCCAAGAGGCAAGCAATATATGTGCCTGGAACCAGTTTAGCCGAAAAGGGCTGGAAGCAGTTTTGTATGATGCCAGTTTTATTCCACTATGAGTGAAGTAACTAGATGATTCATAGAGAAATCCAACCCAGCTCAAACAACTTTATGCGATCTCTGATGCTTTAACAAAAAGCGGAACATCCGGTTCCGCTTTTTTGACGCTTAGCTGGAGAGCAGCACTTTGGCCGAGTTGGCGGGTATGGTCACTTGTACCTGTCCCTGTACCACTTCGTACTTGTCACCGTTGAAGGCATCGGTGAAGCGGCTGGCTGGGCTGGCGGTCTGCCACAACGGCAGGCTGATGGTGCGCGGCTCGGTCGGATGACGGTTGCAGGCGACCACCACTTGATCGCTTTGCAGGGTTCGGGCGAACACATAGCTGTGAGGGCCGGCATAAAGGGTCTGGATATCACCACGGCGCAGAGCAGGCCGCTGCTTGCGGATCTGGATCAGCCGGCGGTAGTGATCGTGCAGCACGTGGTCCCAGGCCGTGGTTTCCCACGGGAAGCAGCGGCGGCAATCCGGGTCCTTGCCACCGGAGAGCCCAACTTCGTCGCCGTAGTAGATGGATGGCACGCCGATATAGGTGAGCAGCAAGGTGGCGGCCAGCTGCATCCGTTGTTTGTCCTCTCCCAGCAGATAGAGGAAGCGGGCGGTATCGTGGCTGTCCAGCAGGTTGAACTGGGCCAGCTGGTTCTTGAACGGGATATGGGCCCGCGCCAGCTTGAGCCAGCTGTCCAGCTCCTCGGCGCTGATCTTGATGGGGTGATAGGCAATGTCCTGCCCGGCCAGGAAGGCGCGGATCGGGTGGGCAAAACCATAGTAGTTCATGGCGCCATCCTCCTGATCCCCCTGCAGCCACTGGCTTGCCTCGAAGAAGTGCTCGCCGAGCACATAGGCATCCGGATTTTCCTGCTTCACGGCGCCGCGAATGGCACGCACATGGCCGCGATTGCCCTCGGCGGTACCACGCTCCCCCAGCATGTGGATGACGTCAAAGCGCCAGCCGTCTATCTGGTAGGGTGCTCGCATCCAGTAGCGCAGTATGGCATCGTCGGCGCGATAGATAGCGTCCTGTACCTGCTCGCTGGAGAAGTCGAGCTTGGGCAGGCTGCGGATCCCCTTCCAGCTGACATAGTCCCCTTCGTTGTCAAAGGTGTAGAAGTTGCGCCACGGTGAATCCGGGTTGCTCTGGGCACCCTGTGGCGGGCAAAACCAGGGGTGCTGGGTCGAGGTATGGTTGACCACGGCATCCAGAATGATCTTCATGCCGCGCTGGTGCAGGTTGCGGGTCAGCTCGGCGAACTGCGCGTTGCTGCCGAGGTGCGCATCCACCTTGAAGTAGTCCTGGGTATCGTACTTGTGGTTGCTCGGCGAATCGAAGATGGGGTTGAGGTAGAGCGCCGTCACCCCGAGGGATTGCAGGTAATGCAGCTTGGCATCTATGCCCGCCAGGTCCCCACCGTAAAATTCACAGGCGCCGTGCCCCTCTTCGTGACGGCTGACCGGCTCGCCCCACGCCTTGCTGATGACCGCCTTGCCTCTGTACTCATATTCGTGATGTTTGACGCTGAGCGACGGATCACCGTTGCAGAAGCGGTCGGGAAAGATCTGGTAGAACACCTGATCCTGCACCCAGGCTGGCGGCTGGTGCAGGCTGTTGAAGCGAAAATGCTGCTCCCTAGGTGGCATGGCCGGGCTGACGCCGGCGCCGTGCAACCACCACTGCTCCTCGTCGGTCAGGCATTTGAAGCAGTAGAGGTGGATATCCTGTCCTTTGGCCAGTGGCAGAGTCGCTTGCCACACCTGCAACCTGTCCCTAGTGGAGACAGGCGTCATGGCCACCAGATACTCCTCGTTGTCCGGCTCGTGGCGCAGCCACACCTCGCGGATCGGGGCATCCAGCGCGCTGAACAGGGTGAGTTGCAGGGTGTCGGCGCTCTCTTTGAACCAGGGCGCCACCTGGGGATGAAACAGAAATGGATGAGTCATGATGCTTATTGAGTCAGAAGGTCGGCGAGGGCATTACCCTGTTCGTGAAGCGTTTCGAGCTGGCCTGCCAGTGACTTGGGATCCAGCCCCAGCTGATCGGCGAGCGGCTTGGGGAAGCGGGCTATGATGGCCTGGGCGGGCACGCCCGCATTCCAGGCGAAGGAGATGAATACGGCGAGCCGGATCAGCACCGCCTCCTTGCTGACCGGATCGTGGGAGAGGGGATCCAGCTGCTGGGAGATGGCATCGATGAAGGCTTCCGACAGGTTCCAGCGCCGCGCCAGCTCGGCGCCTAGCTGGGCATAGTCGTAACCCAGCATCTCCCGCTGAGCCTCGACCCGGCTGCTGCCCTTCTGGATCGCCATGTTGATGAGCTCGGCCTCTTCCGGCAGGGTGCTCTGGATGAGCAGCTCACCAATGTTGTGGATCAGGGCGCAGGTGAAGGCGGTCTCGGGATCCAGCACCTTGGCCTCCTGGGCCAGCGTCTTGGCGATGGTGGCGACCTGGAAAGTCTCGGTCCAGAACTTGTTCTTGTCGAAGCTGGGGGGGGCCTTGAAGCTGCCTATGATGCCGGAGGCGACCACCACGGAGCGCAGCCGGTTGAAACCGAGGCGGATCACCGCCTGTTCGATAGAGGTGACCTCATTGCCGCGGCGCAGGGCGGCCGAGTTGGCCATCCGCAGCACCTTGACGCTGATCACCTGATCCATGGCGATCTTGGCCGCGATCTGGTCGATAGGGGCGTTTTCATCGTTGAAGCTCTGCATCAACTCATGCAGCAGCTGCGGGATAGTGGGGAGTTGTTTGATCTTGTCAAACAGACGATCCATCGACATGGCTGAGACAGCCTCCATTGCGAGCACTGCCTCATATTGTGCCACAGGCGGGGCACATGTTCCTGTTTGTGATGCCGGTTTGTGAGCGCTAGTGCACCCAGTCGCGCAAGGTGTACTCCAAACGGTGCCGTTTCCCTTCCAGGATCAGGGTCTGGGTGGTGCCGCTCAGAGTGGCGCCGTCGGTCAGCGTGGTGATGACGGCCTGCTCTATGGTGGCGAGTTGCGCCTGACAGGCCATCTCTGTGCTGCCCAGGCTGGTGACCCAGAATCTGTCACCCTCGAGGTGTCCCTGGCCAAAGTAGCGATTGCAGCCGGCGATACCGTTGACGGTGAAGTGTTCACCTATCTCGAAATCGGGCGGGTTGTCGCGAGAGGCCGTGATGGCCTGGCCATCCAGCTTGTCTAGCACCCAGTGATGATGCTGCAAGTCTTGCTGAACGAACGAGGGGGTACTGCTGCAGGCGCTGAGCAGGAGCAGGGCGAGCAGCAGTAGCAGGAATCTGGGCATGGAAGGGCTCCGGTAGTGGGAGCAACAAGCATACCTCCTGCGCCGTCCCCGGGGCAGGGCGAGGGGAGCCGACCCCGACTGCTTCTGTCGTCCTGTGAGTCAACCCTGTGTCGTTAAATGGCAACACCTTGCCGTGATAGGGATGCGTTCGATGCTGAACAGGCGATAAGAACACTTATCGCCTCTGTCTCCGTGAGGTGGAACTGCGGGCCTCAGTCAGCGAACAGACGTGCGGCGTAACGAGCGAGTCCTGCTGCCAATGGAACCGAAGTCATCGCCCCCTTCAAGAGGCGTGGCAGGCAGCTTCTGGCGGATGCTGACTGGCGGTGTCATGGTCAGCCAGCAAACAGGCGCTCGGCATAACGAGCGAGTCCTGCCGCCACCGAGCCGAAGTCATCGCCACCCTCAAGCGGAATGGTGGGCAACTTCTGACGAATAAAGGCGGCGATCAGCGGCGAACGGGCGCTGCCGCCGGTGACGAAGATGCGGTCCGGCTGCACTCCTGCATTGGTAATGGCTTCGTCCATCAGCTCGCCAATCTTCTCCAGCAGCAGGGCAGAGGCGCTGGCCAGCTGTTCACGATTGAGCTCGGCTTCCAGCCCCTTCTCCAGTTCACTCAGGGATTGGCGATTCAGCTCCTGCTCCGAGAGGGCGATCTTGCCCTGCTCGGCACGCCATACCAGCTGGTGGCTCAGTTTGTGAGCGCGCAGATTGGCCAGCCGCCCCAGTTTGCTGCCCGGCAGGCTGTCGAGCTGCAGATCCTGCAGCTGACGCGCGGTATCCAGGCTGTAGAAACGGCCCTGGGCGCTGACGTCGTTGATGGCGGCGGCATCCCAGAACAGCGGGTGAGGCAGCGGTTTACCGGTCTTGAGGGTCTCGTGCATGCCGAGCAGCGGCATCATGCCTTCCACCGTCAGCCTGATATCGAAGTCGTTGCCGCCGATGCGCTGGCCGCTGTGGCCGAGCAGATCGCCGCTGCGATCCAGCTGGTCGCGATGGCTCGGGCCCATGCGCAGCATGGAGCAGTCTGTGGTGCCGCCGCCGATATCCACCACCAGCACGACGGCGTCTTCATCCAGCCGCGCCTCGAACTCGAAGCCGGCCGCCACGGGTTCATAGAGGAACTCCACCTGCTCGAACCCGGCCAGACGGGCGGCCTCGGTCAGGATGGCGATGGCCTGCCTGTTGCTCTCTTCCCCTGCCAGCCCCTGAAAGTTGACCGGTCGACCTATCACTGCGCGGCGCACCTGAGTGCCAAGCTGCTGCTCCGCCTCGCGGCGTACGTGCAGCATCATGGCGCAGACGATGTCTTCGAACAGGGCGATCTGGGGAGCCTTGAGGCCGTAGGCGCCGAGGAAGGATTTCGGCGACTTGATGTAATAGCCATCGTCCGGCTCCTCCAGATAGCGCTCCAGCGCTGCAGCGCCGAAGCTGAGCTCGTCGATCAGCCCCTCTTCCCGCATCTGGCGGCGTACCGCCTGGGCACGGGTAACCACAGGGCCGCGCAGCTTGAGGTATTCGGCCTGCTGGGCCGGTGCCAGCCCTTCGGCCAGCAGGCCGGCGATGGCGTCTCTGTGGGGTGCGTGCAGAGTGGAGGGGAGATAGCGGGAACCGCCCAGAGTCAGCAGCCTGGGGCTGCCTTGTTCCATCACGGCGACGGCACAGTTGGAAGTACCGTAATCAAATCCGATAAACATGGGCAGCCAGACTCCTGAATAAAAAAGGGCAGGTAGCCTACCCGATGACGTCGGGTCTCACAACCCGGCACCCCGGATATTGAGGGCGCAGGGGAAAATACACAGGGGGGCATGTCGGTGTGGAAAACAGAGGGAATGGCTCCCTCTGTCGTTCATGGCTACGGGTGCGAGAGGATTACTCCACCTCGTTGTCGCTATGGCCCTGGCTCTCTATGGCCTTGAGGTTGCCGAGGGTGGTATCGGCGATGGCGTGCAGCGCCTCGCGGGTCAGGAAGGCCTGATGGCCGGTAAACAGTACGTTGTGACAGGCGGAGAGGCGGCGGAACACGTCATCGGTGATCACCTCGTTGGACTTGTCGGAGAAGAAGAGGTCTTCCTCTTCCTCATAGACGTCCAGCCCCAGGGCACCGATACGGGCGGTCTTGAGCGCCTCTATGGCGGCGTTGGAGTCGAGCAGACCGCCCCGGCTGGTGTTGATGATCATCACGCCATCCTTCATCTTGGCGAACGCCTCCTTGTTCAGCAGGTGATAGTTCTCCTTGAACAACGGGCAGTGCAGGCTGATGACATCGGACTGGCGGAACAGGGTGTCGAGATCCACGTACTCGGCCCCCAAGTCGATGGCCGCCTGACTCGGGTAGGGATCGCTTACCAGCAGACGCATGCCAAAGCCCTTGAGGATGCGCAGGGTGGCGATGCCGATCTTGCCGGTGCCGATAATGCCGGCGGTGCGGCCATGCATATTGAAGCCGACCAGCCCCTCCAGCGAGAAGTTGGCATCGCGGGTGCGCTGATAGGCTTTATGAATGCGGCGGTTGAGGGTCATCATCAGCCCCACCGCATGTTCGGCAACGGCTTCGGGGGAGTAGGCGGGGACCCGTACCACTTTCAGCCCCAGCTCCTTGGCGGCAGCCAGATTCACATTGTTGTAACCGGCACAGCGCAGGGCGATGACCTTGGTGCCGTTGGCGGCCAGCTCGGTCAGCACTTCTCGGTCGGCGTCGTCATTGACGAACAGGCACACCACGGGGAAGCCGTGGGCCAACCGGGCTGTCTTGGCCTCCAGCCGTACGTCGAAGAACTCCAGCTCATAGCCGTACTGGCTGTTGGCCTGATTGAAGTGTTCCTTGTCGTAGCTCTTGGTACTGAAAACGGCGACTTTCATGGTGTGCTCTCCGCAAATAATGATGTAGTTAAATTACAACAAATGTGGGCCGTCATCACGGGATAAATGGGGCCGATTCAGCCCCATGGCATGATGGGAACCGCACTCACTGCGCTTTTATACGAACCATCTACCAATTTGGTGCTGTAGGTCAGATAAACCAGCGCATTGCGCTTTTCGTCGTAAAAACGCACCACTTTCTGCTCCTTGAACACCAGTGAGGTGCTGACATCGAACACCTCTTCCCCCGCTTTGAGCTTGGCAGGCAGTGAGATGGGGCCAGTCTGATGACAGGAAAGCGAGGCGTGAGAGGGATCTTCCGCCAGTCCCAGCCCGCCTTTAACTCCACCGGTTTTGGGGCGTGCCAGGTAGCAGGCAATGCCGGCGATTTTGGGGTCATCGAACGCTTCCACCAGGATCTTGTGGTTGGGGCCGAACAGTTTGAAGGCGGTACTCACCTCCCCTATGGGGTCGGCCTTGTCGGCCAGGGCCGGCATTGCCACCAGACAGCCCGCCAGCAGCAGGCCTGTATTCATGTTTCGCATATGGTTTCCTTGGGTTGTCAGCAGCAGGCAGGGCGCGATCCCGGCACTCTGGCTGCCACGACCCCGCTTGCCTCAGAGGGCTGTCTGCCCCCGGTCCCTGATGGGCGGGGGATAATCCCGGCGGTGATGCCAGTGCCGCTCAACGCGCATGCCGTTCGAACACTGTTACCGCGGAGGATACTCCCAATATTGGGCTGGAATACTGTTGAGCAAGGGGGTCATGTCCGGGTTGGGGAGCTGAATGGTGACCCGCTTCGCCAGATTGGCGCTGGCGAGGGCTTCACGGATCTTGGGATTCTCACGGAAGAAGGTCATGAAGCTGCCATCGGCATAGGCCCGTTCCAGCCCTGTCTGGATCGCCTTGGCCAGCTTGGGGTACTCGGGGCTGACGAAAAAGAACTCGGCAAAGGGATAGCGGATCAGCAGGCGCTGATCGATGACCAGATTGGGGTATTGCGCCACCAGTTCGCTGCGCTCGGCAAAGATCTCCACCAGACTGCGCGGGAAGAAATCGAGCTTGTCGCCGTCGTTGATGAGACGAAACAGCGTGCTGTAGCGACCGGAATAAGTCGGGATGCCGGCGTTTTCCAGGATCTTGTTGTCAGCCCAGCCCACACCTTGCGCCGCTTTCAATTGCTTGAGATCGGCCAGCGAATTGATCTGGTTGAACTTCTCCTGAGCGTCGCTGTGGATGAAGGAGAGGCGCAGGCCTTCCAGACCGCGAAACAGCGGGATCGGGACGGCAATCAGGGAGGATTCGAGTGCGCTGGAGGTACCCATCCAGAATACATTGATGGTCTTTCCCTTGCTCAGCTGTTGCTGCAGGCTGTACTGGTTGAGGTTGAGTTCGACCTGCTCGATGCGAAACGGCTGTCCGGCATGTGTCAGCGCCAGTTCCAGCAGTTTGAGCTGATATTCCTTGTCGAGATCGTTGATTGGTCGGCTGGGAACCTTGACCGTGAGGGTCTGTGCTTGTGCCAGCAACGGCAGACACAAGCACAGTCTGAGGAACCATTTCACTCTCTGCTCTCCTGTAGAATCCGGGACTTGCCCGGAGTCTAACAGAAGAATCAGGCAACGCGACGGTACACGTGAGTGTCGTTGAATTCCTTGGTACTCTGGCATTCAACGCAGAAGCGGGACTCGGGACGAGCCTGCAGCCGCTTGAGAGAAATCTCGTCACCGCAAGATTCGCAGTAACCAAAATCCCCTTCGTTGATACGCCTTAACGCACCCTGCAGCTTGCGCAGGTGCAACTTGTCATGCTCGATGCGGTTCAGCTCCAGACGACGGGCTTCCTCGATACTGGCACGGTCAATTTCATCAGCCATCTCGTTGGTATCGGTGGCGATGGCCTGGCTGGCCTGGGAGTTGAGGCGATCTTCTAGTTCGAGGATCTGACGCTCGATCTGCCCCTTGTAAAAGGCCAGTTGGTCTTTAGTCATGAAATCACACATACGGTTTACTACCAGTCAGTTACTAACCCAATTATCCCTGTTTATGGGGGCTGTCTGCCTGCAGACCAAGCCCTGTGTCCTGAATTTGCACCAAATCCAAGCAGGAGAGTGCAAATCAGGGCGGGCCTTGTACCAAAAAAATGCAGGCATGCAAAGCAAATAGGATAAGGATTGTGCGCCTTTGCAAAAAAATGACCTGATTCGGACAGGGTCTGACTGAGAACATGGGGGATCCTGCCCCCTCGTTGGCATCGAGCTTGCAGTGGGTCCTGGGTGAGCCAAGGTGTTTAGTATTTGGTGCCGACATGGTCATTATATGCACCGTTATTTATAATTTTTTAAACACCACCGCTTGACATCGGCCTTAACGGCGGGCTTTTATGGTGTTGTTGATTACAATTTGATAACAAGGGTGTTCCATATACTAGACACCCTTGCCAATGGCAATCGTAAAGTCGGGGTTTAACATGGACAGTATCAAGGGCTGGATGGAGAGCAATCGCATCACGGAAGTGGAGTGCCTGTTTCCGGATTTCACCGGTAATGCCCGAGGCAAGATCATTCCAGCCAACAAATTTTTGCGCGAAGGGGGCATGCGGCTGCCCGAGGTTATCTTCACCCAGACTGTGACCGGCGAGTACCCGGATGACGACAGCATGATAGACCCGCTGGAGCGGGACATGCAGCTCTACCCGGACCCCAACACCATTCGTTTCGTGCCCTGGGCGCTGGAGCCGACCGCTCAGGTGATCCACGACTGTTTCGACATCAATGGCAATCTTATCGACATAGCGCCGCGCTCCGTGCTGCGTCGGGTCCTGTCATTTTATGAGAAGCAGGGCTGGAAGCCGGTGGTAGCCCCCGAGCTCGAATTCTACCTGGTCAAGCGCAACGAAGACCCCGACTATCCACTGGTACCGCCCATTGGCCGCAATGGCCGCCCGGAGACAGCCCGCCAGTCGTTCAGCATCGATGCGGTCAACGAATTCGACCCCATCTTCGAGGACATGTACGACTACTGCGAGGCGCAGGAACTGGAAGTGGACACCCTCATCCACGAATCCGGCGCCGCCCAGATGGAGATCAACTTCCTGCACGGCGATGCCATCGATCTGGCCGATCAGGTGTTCCTGTTCAAGCGCACCATGCGGGAAGCAGCTCACCGTCACGGCATCTATGCCACCTTTATGGCCAAGCCGATGAGCGACGAGCCGGGCTCCGCCATGCACATCCACCAGAGTCTGGAAGATGTGAACGGTCGCAACCTGTTCGGTGCGGATAATGGCGGCAATAGCGAGCAGTTCATGCACTTCATCGCCGGTCTGCAGAAATACACGCCAGCCGTGACCGCCTTGCTGGCGCCGAACGTCAACTCCTATCGTCGGCTCACTTTTGGCGAGAGCGCGCCGCGCAACGTGCAGTGGGGTGTAGAGAACCGCACCTGTGGCCTGCGGGTGCCCTTCTCCGATGCCAGTGCCCGCCGGGTAGAGAACCGTTTTGCAGGCGCCGATGCCAACCCCTATCTGGCGCTGGCTGCGACCCTGGCCTGCGGCTACCTCGGCATGATGGAAAAGCTGGAGCCGCTGCCGGAAATGAAGTCGAGCGCCTATGACCTGCCTTACAGTCTGCCCCGTTCGCTGGAAGAGGCCCTGAGCCATCTTGAGCAGTGCGAGCCCATCAAGGAGATGCTGGGGGAGCGTTTCATCCGCGCCTTCGTTGCGGTCAAGCGCAAGGAGTACGAGACCTACTTCGGGGTGATCAGCCGCTGGGAGCGGGAGTTCCTGCTGCTGAACGTGTGATTCCGGGGGCGTGCCAGCCCTTACTGCGGGGGAGGCCAGACCCGGCCTCTCCTGTCCTTGTATCGAAGACACCAGAAAGCGAGCCAGGTGGCAGCATGCCACCTGAGAGTGGCAGTGACTGAAAGAGCGTCTGCCACCCGGATTGATTGACGAAAGAGTCCCGCTTAAATCGAAGGAACCGAGGAGCAAATACAATGCAGCACACGACACGTGAGTGGCAGCAACTGGATGCCAGCCACCACCTGCATCCCTTTACCGATTTTCAGGCGCTGAACCAGAAGGGCAGCCGCATCATCACCAGGGCCGAAGGCATCTATCTGGAAGACTCCGACGGGCGTCGCATTCTGGACGGTATGGCGGGACTCTGGTGCGTCAACATGGGCTACGGTCGTCAGGAGCTGGTGGAGGCAGCCACCAAACAGATGCAGCAACTGCCCTACTACAACCTTTTCTTCCAGACCGCACACCCTCCAGTGATCGAGTTGGCGACCCTGCTGGCCGAGGTGACTCCGCCCCATCTCAATCATGTCTTCTTCACCGGTTCTGGCTCCGAGTGCAACGATACAGTGCTGCGCATGGTCCGCCACTACTGGGCCAGCAAGGGGCAGCCGGACAAGCAGGTGATCATCAGCCGCCACAACGCCTATCACGGCTCCACCGTGGCGGGTGCCAGTCTGGGTGGCATGAAGGGCATGCACGCCCAGGGCGGCCTGCCCATTCCCGGCATAGTGCACATCGATCAGCCCTATCACTTCGGTGAGGGGCAGGGAATGAGTGCCCACGAGTTTGGTCTGGAGCGTGCCCGCCAGCTGGAGCAGAAGATCCTGGAACTGGGGGTCGACAAGGTGGCCGCCTTCATCGGCGAGCCCATCCAGGGCGCCGGCGGCGTCATCATTCCCCCCGACAGCTACTGGCCCGAGATCCAGCGTATCTGCGATCACTACGGCATCCTGCTCATTGCCGACGAGGTGATCTGCGGCTTTGGCCGTACCGGCCACTGGTTCGCCAGCGAGGGATTCGGCATCAAGCCGGACCTCATGTGCCTGGCCAAGGGCATCACCTCCGGCTATCTGCCCATGGGGGCCGTGATGGTGGGGGATCGCGTTGCCAGGGTGCTGGTGGAGGAGGGCGGCGAATTCAACCACGGCTTCACCTATTCCGGTCATCCGGTGGCCTGCGCCGTCGCCATTGCCAACATTAAGCTTATGCAAAGCGAAAGCATAGTTAAGCGAATTCATGATACTATCGGCCCCTATTTGCAGCGCCGCTGGCGCGAACTGGCAGACCATCCGCTGGTGGGCGAAACCCGTGGCAAAGGCCTGGTGGCCGCGCTGGAAATAGTGCAGGACAAGCAGACCAACAGCCGCTTCCCGGCTGGGCTGCAAGCCGGCATGACCTGCCGGGAATTCTGCTTTAACAATGGCTTGGTGATGCGGGCGGTCGGCGATACCATGATCATATCGCCCCCCTTGGTCATCACCGAGGAACAGGTGGATGAATTGGTCAATCTGGCCAGGCTCAGTCTGGATCTGACGGCTGCAAAGCTGAAAGGGTAGGCGGGGGCCGGGCAGGTTGGCTTGCGCATATAATTTGCTTAGGAGACAAGGACGATGTCTTTCAAAACGGGAATGATTGCCGCTTCTGTGGCGCTGGTCATGGCAAGTACCGGGGCGATGGCCGACGAGAAGGTGTTGCACGTCTATAACTGGAGCGACTATATCGCGCCGGAGACCCTGGAAAACTTCCAGAAAGAGACGGGCATCAAGGTGGTATACGACGTGTTCGACAGCAACGAGGTGCTGGAAGCCAAGTTGCTGGCGGGCAGTTCAGGTTACGACATAGTCGTGCCGTCCAACCCCTTCCTGGCCAAGCAAATCAAGGCGGGCGTGTTCCAGAAACTGGACAAGTCCAAACTCTCCAATTGGCAAAATATGGATGCCGACCTGTTGAAGGCGCTCGAACCGAGTGATCCTGGCAACCAGTACTCCATTCCTTACCTGTGGGGCACCATCGGCTATGCCTACAACGCCGAGAAGGTAAAAGCCGTGCTGGGCAAGGATGCGCCGGTCAACTCCTGGGATCTGGTGTTCAAACCGGAGAACATGGCCAAGTTGAAGGAGTGCGGTGTCTCCTTCCTCGACTCACCGACCGAAATGCTGCCGGCCGCCCTGCAATATCTGGGCTTCAAACCGGATAGCCAGAAGCCGGACGAGTTGAAGCAGGCAGAGGCACTGTTCCTCTCCATCCGCCCCTATACCGCCTATTTCCACTCCTCCAAGTACATCTCGGATCTGGCCAACGGCAACCTCTGTGTCGCGGTCGGTTATTCCGGTGACTTGCAGCAGTCCAAGGCGCGGGCGGCGGA
>Ga0115550_1000184_pt1 | contig 58403 bp, 67 predicted proteins | sample COGITO_mtgs_1005_FD_87177 | JGI IMG/M metagenome (GOLD analysis project Ga0115550, IMG submission 87177) | Pelagic marine microbial communities from North Sea - COGITO_mtgs_100511 | ecosystem: Environmental > Aquatic > Marine > Epipelagic | place: Germany:Helgoland, sampling site Kabeltonne...
AATGCAGTGACCGCCACCCATGTAATGACCAACAAGCTTACCGTGCGGCATTCCAGCTCTGCTTTTCACAATCAACAGAACTTCAGTGCCGTTTTTCGGTGCCGTATCCATCATTTCCCATGGTGACTCTGGCGGTAGCTCTCTAGATTCTTCGCCAATTAGCGTGTTGTCAGCGCTAAACATTACAACCTGCTGGGCTTTATTCGGATCATATACATGACCTTTTGGCGCGAGCTTCTTCCAGAGCGCCCCGGTTGCAGCTGGCTTTGTTGATGCGATTGCGACGTCACCAAACCTCACGGAACAAAAAACAGTAACGGTCATTTGGATGCAGCGGGACTTGTTAGGCGCCTTGCCATATGTCATGGGAAAAGCTGGTTTATCTTTCATACTGCCGCCTCACCATTCCATTCCGGCGGAAAGTATTCAGCCCACCCCAGCAGCTTGAGCTGCTCATTAAATTGCATAGGCTCGTAATAGCCATTGAAATCAGGATGGTCATATTGGTTATGCCAGCCGATTGCGCTGATTGGATCTCCATCGGTATTGACGTGGCAGTCTTCATCTAACGGTTCTCCGTCATCATCAAGTTCCAATGGCTTGTTGATGTAGTTGGCCAGGTAAACTAATGTTCTTGGCTGTTCGCCAGCATTCCACTGGCTTTGCACTGCGATCCAGAACAGATGGTTTTCGCCCTTTGGAACTTCAGGTGTGTTTGATGGCAGTTGCCAGTTCACTTGAGGTGCAAGTTGTTTCATGCTGCCACCTCGCGCAGAAGCACTTGACGATTGCCGTTGTGGCCCATCTCAGACACAACACCATTACGCTCCATGGCTTCAACGATGTAAGCCGATCTGTTGTAGCCAATTCTGAATTTTCGCTGGATGGCAGAAACTGAAACCTTCTTCGACTCAACGACAAAAGCAACAGCCTCTGTGTAAAGCGGGTCTTCTTCCTCTGCATTCCATATCGGATTTTTTTGAACGCCTTTAGTTGTTGGCTCGCCAACATTCCCATCAACAGCAGCAATCAAAGCCCGGAACTGCTGCGCCATCAGCAGCAAATCGGCATCAACGCGCAGCACCAGGTCATCCCAACCAAGTTCGTCGTTTGTGTTGGTTGTCAGTTCGTTCCACTGAATGCTTCGGATTGAGCCGTCATCAGCAATGGTGAAGCTCAGCGCGTTTGGTAGTGACATTTCCAGCTTGGTGACCAGCTTATCTTCCAGGTGACTTTGTACTTCAGCTGATGAAAGTAGGTGATTGCTGAACTTGGCTTTTGCACCTTCTTCATCCGGAGCTTTCAGCTCTACGGAATTGCCGAGCTCAAATCCGGTTGGCAGATTTTTGCCGGCAAGCCAGTCCTGCATATTCAGGTTCAGCTTGTTGTTGTCAGTCCACGGCAGTGCAGGCAGTGAGCCCAATGATTTGCGTAGCAATGCCAGCAAGTCTTCGGCGCGCCCGGCGCTTGTGGTATTCACAATCAGATAGCCGGTTTTGCTGTCATAGATAACAGTAACAACTGACGAACGGGGCATAGCGCGTGGCAGCAGCGCCTGAATTAACTCTTCACGCAGCGCCTGCTTTTCTTTGCGGCCGAGTGAGCGACCTTTATCCAGTTCCAGCGCCGCAATTTTTGGCTGCAGTTCTTCGTTGATAACCGCAGCTGGTAACATTTTCTCCTGACGTTTAACGGCAACAACAAACAAACCATCTTGGCCTTCGTGCACTAGCTGCTTGATTGTCGGATGAACAGGGTAGGTGAAGCCCATTTTTACAGCTTCTTGCCCCATGCAGGGCGTGAACTGATGCTCTGCTAAAAATGCGTCATGGCCGGTTAAATTTAACTGCTCAGTGACTTTGTAAATTCGTGCGTTTTTGAACCACATAGAGCCGCTCCTTATGCCGCTTCGCTGACATCAATCGCCACTTGCTGCACCCTTTGAAGGTCATCAGCAATAGCGTCCAGGACGTCGGCAATGGTTGGATGAAGCAGGGCAGCTAAGCGCTCAAGGACCTGCAATTTGGTATCGATGTCAGACATTGGCGTGAGGGTCGGAACATGGAGCAGCTTTTCCAACTTCAGCAAGCTGCTTTCAATTTCAGCCGGCAATGCCTTTTTTGATTGCTGGATCTGAGTCACGATGGCAGTTGCTTCAGCTTCAGCTCGCACAATCACCGGATCCGGTTCTTGTTGTTCAGCCGGTGTCATATCTAGCAGCGCCGCCAAATCTTCGGCTGGTTCTTCGCCAGGCCGGTCAACGTCTATAATTTCCACCGTCTGTTTTGCCAGTTTTGCTGAGGTCTCAGATTTTGGCGCCACAGGGAAAACTGCGCCTTGATCCAACTTCATACTAGCTGGCGAAGCCAGATTTTTGAGGTGCGTTTTCCCGGCGTCGGTGATGTTAAACTGGCCGTTCCCATACAGCTTTGCCATTCCGAGTTCGACAAGTTGTGTTAGTAAATTGGTTGCCAGGGCTTTTTCAACTTTTAGCGTCTGCATCATTGCGTACGGGGTTGAAGGTTTGCAGCTCAACGCTGTGAGCGTAGAAGCCTGAGTGTTTGTCAGCGATACAGTGCTCATCATGACGCTCCAACAAGGTGCTGCTGAACAAAAGCCGCACCTTTTTCGCTAAGGCTGTAACGACCTTCATGTTCGCGCAGCCAGCCAAAGGCGCGTAGGTCATTCAGAATGTGCACACATTGGGTGCGACTATCGAAAACACCGGAGTGCATTGCTGCGTTAACGCCGATTGCCATGTCTGGATCTGCCGCGCCTTTTGTAAAAACGACATAAAGCGCTGAGCGTTGTTGCTGGCTCAGTTGATTCTTGTCACCTGGCAGAATCGGCGCTGCTTCGAACTCGCCATTTACGATGCACACGCGGGCCAGTAGCCCGGTGTTAGTGGTAATGGCTTCTTTGGTTTGGACTGCTGTTTGAAGTGTCATTTGTCACCCATTTGCTTTACTTACTGGCTAGTCGTGATATTTCAGCAACACACATGATTCACTAAATATCACGCAATGTGTTTCTTAAGTCAACACGTAATGTGTTTTTATTTTTTACGGCCAATAAAAAACCCGCCGTAGCGGGTTGGAATGGTTATTGAAAATACTATCCTTGAATTGCGTCGTGGTAGTCGTTTTCGTGAACAATGACTAGTGGAAAACCTTTACGCCTAAGATCAACTGCTTGCTCTATTTTTCTGCCGTAGCAGGCGTATGACCAGTTGGGGTTGCCGTTAGCTCCAACTACAAGGTAATTCACTTTCTTGGAGACTGTATTTATAAAGTCACCGCCCCGATCAGAAATTTGCTGCGCTAATTCCTTGCGTTTAAATTGAGATGATTCACCAGTAAAGCAAAATGTTCTATTGATGAACTCAATGTTGGGGCAGGTTGCACATATGCCGAATATGTTTTGGCCGTCTAGTGTAGGAGATGTAAGTGTTACGTCGTCTGCTAGGCTAGTAAATTCCATAAAAAACTGCATCAGTTTTTTATGTTCATCTTGGTCAATAATACCATCTGCCATGACATTTGTTACTAACGAATCGACTTCATCAAATGGCCAAATTGTTCGCAATTGTTGGTGTTCATCCAACCAGCTGCGTAGTCCTTTTAACTCTCGCTCAGTGATTAGACAATCTGACGCTATCCCTGCAAGTACGCCATGTAAACGTTGCATTGTTGAAGTGATTTCGCAATAAAACTCAGTTGAAGTTAGCTTTTCACATAACCATAGGATGTCCGTTCGTTCATCTTCAGTCATGATATGATCAGCTATAGCAGCTTGAACTACCGGGGCTAATTCGTTAAATGGGTGCTTGTGAAGAACTTCGCGATGTTCGTCTAACCAGGCATTTAAAAAATCAATTTCTTGCGGGTTTATTTTTTGGTCTACCGCTATGCCTTCGATAATTCCGATAAAGTTGTTAATTGATTTGTTTAACTTAGCTTTAGAATTTATCAGCATCCGCGCCTCCTGTGCTGCTATCTTAATACTGAATACCAAAACACTCTGCCAAGAACTTTTACATCGTTGGCCTGATCAGCCAGATAATCTTCATCTGGATATTCATCACGGTTAAAACTGCGCAGTCGTACGCCACCGCCCGGCAGGCGGTAAAGAACCTTAACTCTAAGCATGCCCCCGTGATCAATGGCGTACATGTCGCCATCTTTAATTTTGGAGTTAGCGGTATCTATTCCGACAGTAGCTTGGTCCGGGAGGACGGGCTCCATACTATTGCCAGATACAACAACACAAGCGGCCATTTCTGGCTGAATGTTGTAACGGCGCAATGTAGATTTCGCGAAACGAAGTTTAAAACCTCTATTCTCTCGCTGCACAATAGATCCATTACCTGCAGACAACTCAACTTCCTTGTAAAAGGGTAATTCAACTTCATCAGGAGACAGCGGGGTATTACTATCCCAAGTATCAAATTCGCCAATAACGTAATGATTCTTTGATTCTTCTAGGTTTTTTTCTGGGGAGTAGTCAATGTTTCTAGGGATAAGGGATAACACATCAATTCTCAGGGCGTTACCTATGGCCTTGAGATCGTCAATCTTTGGCTCTCGTTCGCCTCTTTCATAGTTTGAAAGCCGTGATTGTCCCCAGCCAAGCTTGGAGGCCAATTCTGGTTGTGATAAGCCAGCATTCTTGCGTGCTTCAGCTATTTTTTTGCCTACAGATTTCATAAGCATAATTAAATCACGCTCCGTGATGATTGACAAACAACGTAATGTGATTTTAAATAACACGAAATGTGTTAAGGAATTTGCGTTATGACAAAAATCACAGAATGGCGAGAGAAAGCAAATCTCACCCAGTATGAACTTGCAATTCGTTGCGGCTGGACAAGCCAAAGCCGAATTTCTAATTATGAAAGCAGCCAGCGAATTCCTAGCCTGAATGACTGCCGGATAATTGTTTCAGCGCTAAGAGATAGCGGTGTCGATTGTTCATTTGACGATGTTTTTCCTCCTGCTGAATCTGCAGCCTAATGATGGTGCCAAAAATGAGCAATAACATGTTAAAGGCAAGTGCAATTCCACAGTGTCCACTTGATGCTGCATATTTCCTTGGAAAGCGCCATAACGCGAGCGATCTTGCCCGCAAATTGGGGGTTAGCCCGAATGTTTTGGGCAACAAACTAAACCCAGATCAAGAGTTCCACAAACTGAGCCTGGGTGAAGCTGTCGCAATCACTGAGCTGACTGGTGACGACATCATTTTGCAGGCTTGGTGCCAGCAGCGCGGTGGAGTGTTTGTGAAACTGCCGGATGACGTCGCAAGTGATGAAGAATTGAGTGATCAGTTGATGCGCCTTAGCGAAGAGCTAGGTTCGGCCCTGGGTGAAATACGCCACGCCAGAACAGATGGAGTTATCGACCAGGTTGAATTTGAAAGCATTAAAACCAAGTTGATGCAAACAGTCACCGAAGCTCTGGCCTTAAAAGAAGTTGTCGCGGATCAGGTTCGGGAGTTGAAAGCTGTATGACGGATTTAGTTGATATCGCTCAGGCTGAGACTGACCTGCACTTGAAAGTAGCATTAGTAAAACGTGAACGGACACTGCAATGCACTGGCCGATGCAATTGGTGCAGTCAGCCGGTGGCTGCAACGGTACCGTTTTGCGATAAAGAATGTAGTGACGATTGGCACCAACATAAACGGATAAATGGCGGGTGGTGATCAGCGGATTACCAACCGCATTCGCGCCTGAATAGTGCTCAGTTCACTAAGTATAAAACATGATTTCTTTGCGATGGGCCCATCAATCAAATTAGCGTTTTAGGGGTTTAACGGGGTGTTGATAAGGCGGGCCCATCGCAATGCGATTACGCAAGGCTGACATGGAGTTGCGGCGTTGTAGTTCGCAGCAAAATCAAAGTAGTAATGAATAATAACCATGAAGAGGCGAGTAGTTAGTTTTCATGTCAACTAACTAAGTATTAGCCAGACATGATTAACCGGGGAGCTCCACAGGGCTGTAAAATCGGGGTTTGTTATAGCTAAAGTCCTGCAACTCAGTTTATTGGTTTGGTGTTTCAAAATGTGTGCTTGCCTTGAGCGCGTTGCGTCGGAATTGATCAGCCGGAAACATGCCAACCTGAAACACCAAAACCAATGAGCTGGTCGGGCAAGCTCAGTTCTATTAAATGCCCTGAAATATAAGGAACAAACATGACAACCACAGTAACAGTTGAGGTCCATTGCCCGGAAGGTGTTGAAGTTGTAGTTAACATCGAAAACGACCCGTGCAGCGATATTAAAGAAGTTGTAATTCAAAACGGAGAAAAATACCAATCCGTTGTTTACGACAATAAAGCAATCACGGTCTGTGAACGCCTGAAATAACGGATTTGCTCTGAATGAAACTTAGCGCGGAGTTGGCCGTATGGCTGCGCGTAGTTCCGAATGGCAACCGGTTAATTCATAAGTTAGCCAACTTTGTGCAATGACGTGGCCACTGCGTTAAGTGGCAAACCATTTTATTCGTTTGGTTTCTGCTATGGAACCCAGTTCTTGAGCACACGACAATTTTGGGCGGTCGTTTACATACTGGCAGGTTACGCAGAAACCAAAGCGAATGAGCTGGTGACCGGAAGGTTTTTCTACGAACACGCCGGATTAAACAGTGGGAAGCGTAGGCCACGATTGAGTGCGGTGCTAAGCAACGGCCAGCTCATTACAGTCAACTGAAGGACTGTAAAACCTCAGGGGTGATCACGGAACAATGAGGCGGCCCCGCGATTGCCGATCCCGCCTAAAGCCCACACAGCGTTTTGCGCTGGTTCAAGCTTCAAGCCGGCTGGAAGGTCGGCACCAATAAAAAAGCCCCGATTCGTGGTCGGGGCCGGTCATTAACTTAATGAGAGTAAATCAATGACAAGTGCAAATGTAATTGAATTTGAACCAAGGCGCAAGCCGGAGGCGGCCGTGATAGCAGACACAGACAACGGCTACACCCGAACGGCCAACGATATTCAGGACCGGCTGTGCCAGTTGGATATCTCTGGCAGTCAGTTTCAGGTGTTGAATGCAATCATCCGAACGACGTTCGGCTATAACAAAAAATATGACAGGGTTACCAACACATTTTTAGTTGAGCTGACAGGGCTAAGTGAAAAGGCGGTCCGGGACGCACTGATCACACTTACCGATCGCCGGGTCATTACCTGCGAAAAATCGGGGATTATGAAAATTGTTGCGGTTAATACCACGGTCTCTGCCTGGATCATTAAGGGCGACAAAGCCGCAAATATGCGAAAGGGAACGGAGCAAATGCACCGGAGCAAATGCGCCAACAAGATGGAGCAAATGCACCAACTAGAAACGGAGCAAATGCACCGGACAGATGGAACAAATGCACCAATCGGACGGAGCAAATGCACCAACACAAAAGACAACCTACAAAAGACAACTAACAAAAGACAAAAACATATAGCGCCAGAGTCTGAATCCGAAGCTCCAGACAAGCTGGATTTTTCCGGCTGGCCATCGCCTCCCGATCCAAGCGTTTATCGCGACTGGAAAAAAATGCGTTCAGCCAAAAAAGCCCCGGTCACCCAAACCGTGCTAAACCGACTGGCTCCCGAAATTCATCTAGCACATCAGGCTGGCATGTCCGTCGATGATGTTCTGGCCGAATGCGCGAATCGCGGCTGGACTGGTTTCAAATTCGCCTGGTTAACCGGCGGCTTTCCGCGGCAAACCCGTTTCCCGCAAAATCTTGATGGTATGAATTACGAAGGGGGTCTGCTGTGAACTCAATGAATTTTCTATCACAAAAACCACAGCAGGCCGAGCAAGGTCATTGCGACAAACATGGTAATTACGATTTCCGGTACCAGCAGATGGGCGATCGCTGGCTGTCGCTGGCAACTTGTCCGCTGTGCGCGGCTGAAGCGAACGCAGCCCAAAAGCAAAACGACGTGCGCCAGGCAAGGCAGGCGGCACAGGAACGAATGAACCGTCAGCGCGTTGATGCCGGTGTATCGCCGCGCTACGCCCAAGTCGGATTCGAGCATTACCAGGTAACGACCCAAGAACAGGCCACTGCGCTGGCTGAAGCCATGCAGTTTGTTGAAAGACTGAAGGCTGGCGGTACAGCCAGCATGATCCTGTCTGGTCGTGTCGGTACCGGAAAAACCATGCTGGCCAGCGCCATCGTTAATGAAATGCTGCCGGTGAAAAGCTGCCGCATTGCCACGCTGGCGGAACTGGTGCGTGAACTGAAAGATTGCTGGGGTAAGTCGGGCGGTATGTCTGAATCAGCCATGCTGCGCAAACTGAGTGATCTGGACCTTCTGATCATCGATGAAGTTGGCCAGCAGCGTGGAACTGAAACGGAAATGCTGTTGATTTTCGAAATCATCGACGGCCGGTACAAGAACATGCTGCCAACGGTACTGATCAGTAACCTGGATAAAACCGGTATTCGTGAAGCGATCGGTGATAGGGCTTTTGACCGTCTGCGGCAAGATGGCGGCACTGTGGTGCCGTTTAACTGGGGCAGCATGCGGAGTGCTGTGTGACTAATTTGGCGGCGGATCCAGTGTTGGCCAAAGAGGTTGCCGTTGAAAAGGTGACTTGCCTTTGGCTTCACAATGAGCGCGCTCGATTGATGACCCGCGACCAAATACAGCAAAAACTGGCCGATATGAAGCCAGAGGATCGGGAAGTCATGCGCGCTGCGCTTAATCTTCACAAGAACAAATTTCGGAGTATGCGATGAAGTCGTTGGCGGTGATGTTATCGGATGCAGTGATTGCCAGGCACGCTGTCAATCCAGACGTTTCAGAGCTTCGAGATTTACGCAGCCAGTTAGTGCTTCGATACAAAACCGGCCGATCCGATGCGACCTGGTATTTAGTGCGCTACAAAAACCGGCGAAAGATCAGGGTGCGGATTGGATACTACCCAGCGCTGAAAACTAAAGATGTTTCGGCAATGCTGCCTGATTTTGTGCGTCGTCAAAATGACGGTAATGAACCAAACGCCGACCGGTTCTCAACAGTAGGTGACTTGTTAGACTGGTACCAAGGCCGAATGCAACGCGATAAGAGTAAATCAGAATTGTGGCGAAAGTCAGTGGAAAGCGCGATTACAGCCCAATTATTGCCACGGTTAACCAAGCTTGCGCTGGCAGATTTTAGTAAATCATCAATTGATAACCTGCTTATTTTACCGCTGATGGGTGATGGCCTGAAGCCAAGCACCATTCGTAAGTACTGGGGCATTTTGAAAACGTCGATTGCCGTTGCAGCCAAGATGGATTTGTTGACTCGTGATTACGTGGCTGGTTGGAAATTTGTCGATCATGTCGCCAAGCGAATTACTTCAAAAGAAAGCCGACTGCTGATTAACAACCTGCCTGCGGTAATTGAACGGTTGCAAAAGGCCGATGGCCCAGCCTGGGGCCTCGTGATGCTGATGTTGATGTACGGCACCCGGGTTGGTGAGACACGCCAGCTTCGTTGGTCACATATCGACTTAGCCAGCAAAATTATTGTGATACCGGCCGAAATTACGAAGACCAATGTAACCCACGTTTTGCCGCTCACTGACATGGCAATTTCAGTGATCCACACAATCGAGCAATCAGCGGGCGGGCGCCAGACGTTCATATTCCAAGTTTCGGATGAGGCGCTTAATTCGCAGCAGGCGCAAGACCTGGTTCGGCGGGTCAGTCTTGGCCAGTGGTCGGCGCATGACCTTCGCAAACTGGCCAGAACCGCATGGGCGCAATTGGGTATTGATTATTGGATGGCTGAGCGCCTGCTTAACCACAAGCCTCGTGGACTTGATGCGGTATATATCAAAACCGATGGCTTAGAGCAGCGGTTGAAGTCGATCCAGCTTTATCACGATTACCTGCTAAGTAGCGGTTTAATTGTAGGCATAGCGCAGGCATAGCGTTTAGCGCCGTGCCGCTAAAGGCGTTGCGGTTAAAGGTGTGTAGCGTTATTTCATTTTTCAGCGGCGGACTTTTGAAGGTGTCAAAAATGAGCGAAGAAAAGCGGCAGTACCAAGTAAAAGACGAAGTGGCCACCGGTTTTGATTGGGAACTGGTGCAGGCGATAAACCATTTACAAGCGGCTATTAGCGTGACTGACAACCAGCGCGCTCATGTTTTGTTGGCTGCCAAAAGCATCATTCAGGGAGTGAAAGAGCAATGAACGAAGTGATAACACTGAAGCTGCGGGATGGGTTTAAACAATGGCCATGGTTTGAAGCTTACTGGATCAACATCATCCAGAGTGATGGCTATCGTCTAAGTGGTCCAGAGCTTCTTAGCAGCACAATGTTGGAGTTCTGATGATTGAGCTGACACTGCCATACCCGCCATCAGTGAACCGTTACTGGCGGTCGGTGCGCATCGGCAATAAAACGCAGGTGCTAATAAGTGAAGCGGGCCGCCGCTTTGCGCACCAGGTGAATCAAGCTGTTTTGTTGGCCGGGGCCGCCAAGCAATATTCCGAACGTCTGCAGGTTGAGGTTTTACTTCATCCGGCCGATCTGCGCATTCGCGATATCGACAACTGCCTGAAGTCACTACTCGACGCCCTGGGTAAAGCTGGTGTCTATGAAGACGATAGCCAAATTGATTTGCTCAGGGTGTCTCGTGAGTCAGTCAAAAAGGGCGGTGAGTGTGTTGTGCGGGTGATGCCGCTGAATGGTGGTCAATGATGGAATTCGTATGGCTGTTTGCTGCATGTTTTTTCAATGTGTTTTTGCTGGGGTTGTCGAGCCAGTTTGTGCGTGATCAGCAAATAGCATTGGCTTTCACCGTTAGTTGGGGCATCAGCTCCAGCCAGTTTGTATTTACCCGAGTTGTGTCATCGGCAGATTCTGCGGCCATGGCGTTCTGGGTCAGTGGCTGGGCCGGTGCAGCAGGGATCTGCAGCAGTATTGTGTTTTACAAATGGTTCAACCCGCGGTACCGCAGTTGGGCGGCAGCAAAAGATAAAAGGAGCAGTCAATGAGCATGTCAGTTGAAAGGCTATACAGCCGCCAATGCCCTAAGTCGATCACTGGAGATCCGATTATGTTCAGAAAGTCAGTCAACCCAATGACTGGGGAAGATGTACTTGGCATCCTTGGGCAAATTCAGCACCGGCAGCCGATCGGGGCGCTTATCCTGGATGCGCAGATTGCACAAAATGTGAATGCTAGAGCACGGTTGGTATCCGCTTTAAATGCGTTATTCCAGTTTGAAATGAAAAAGCCTGCTCAATTAGCATTTTCAATGGCTGAGGCTGCTGTTCATGAGGTCGTTGATACTTGTATATGCAATAAATGCCATGGAACAGGGCAGGTATTTAGTCGTAAGTTCTCTAAGTTTTTTGAGTGCAGCGTATGCTCTGGTGTTGGCCGGATCATCATGACTGAAAAACAGATTGTTAAATCCATCAATTTAAACCTGTCAGAGCCTATATCCGCACAAAACTGGCAAAAGAACCACTACGACCATTACATGAAAGCTGTTGATACTTTGCATCGCCATGCTGCTGATGCTGGCCGTTGCGCTCGTGAAATATTGGATTGCATTGTTGACTAAGTTACTTCTATGTACAATTATTAAACATAATTTAAACATCTGGGTGGTGAAGTGAATTTCAAATCTATTCCGCGCAGGACGTCTGCCGCAAGGTTGGTTTGCCTTGACTTGGTGAATCGAGTTGAGTCAAACCGAAATGTAAGTCATGAAATGAGACATGCGGCATTAGTTATTTGTAGATACATGCTTGAGCCTGGAGAAGTCGGAAACCAATCTGAGGTAGAGAAAAGCTTTGAATTGATTAAAAAATTATATTTGCCCTGATTGTCGTGCCGAGGTTAGGATTGGTGTTTTTCATGGAGGAACGGCATGACGTATAATGTGAATGTTTTAGATTTTATTAAATCAATGGCTAATTATTCGGGACTAATTGTAATCGCGATAATGTTCTTTATTGTTTTAGGTATTGCAATTAGCGTGTTCCCAAAAAATGAAAAAATTAAAAATGCAGGAAAACATTTATCAATAACAATACTTTTATTTTTTTTCTGTAGCCTTTTGGCAATGGTTTTATATGCATATTTTGAAATGTTCTCCAGAAGGGGTTTTAGTACCGACCCCGAACAGTGGGGTCAAATGGGCGATTTCTTTGGCGGCATGCTCAACCCCATACTGGCCTTTGCTTCTTTTATCGCTCTGCTTTATACGATTCGGATTCAGTCTAATCAAATCGAATCATCTAAGCAGGCTACGATTGATAATGCAACGATACCATTTATTCTTGATATTCAAAAATCAATAAAAGACTTTAATTTACAGTTGTATAGCGTTTTTGAGAGAAATTTTTCAACCATGCATGGCTCAATAACACTGAATAAATTGTTTAATGAGTTTAGAGAGTCATGCAAAGTTGGCTTGGGTCCTGATAATGAAATAGAAGATTTAAAAGATTTAAGATTTATAGCATGCATCATTCATGGCGATACTGATGGTTTTAAAGAAGTAAGACTCCAGTTTGCAGTGATTCTGCATGCAAAAATCAATTCTCTTTACAGTTATTCAAAAATTCTTAATCGAACTGAAACTATGGCTTTGGTTTATAATGAGGAATACCAAGAGACGTATGAAGGCTCTGTAATTGATTACTCTAAAATGTTGATATTAGGGGGTGAGATAGAGCGTAAGAATTTTCCAAATAATAAACAAAAATATTTCAGAGATCTGCATGAAGCAGCTGTCACAGAGATTTCGAAAAGTTACTTGCAAAAGAGTAATTGACACTTTCAAAAAACAGCTTATTATCTACCCATCATTGGAAAACTACGCCAATGTGACCCCAAACCCAGCCAAGCGCTGGGTTTTTCATTTCTAAATTCGTTGATATTTTCGCTGCACATACTCCAGTCCCACGATTTTTCAGTCGTGGTTTCTTTATGTGCGCAATTCAGGCGAAACCATGATCTCAATACAAAAGAAACTCGCAGCGCTGGGTGTTGTTGGTGCGATGTCGCTATCGGCCACTGTGCTGATCATCCCAAGCGAGGGCGAGGTTCTTGGAGTCTATTTAGACCCGGCGCGAATTCTAACTAGCTGCTACGGCCACACAGGGCCAGAGCTGCAGCTGGGCCAGACGTTTACGTGGGAACAGTGCCTTAACCAGCTTGTTGCTGACCTTCACAAGCATGACCGGCAACTTATGTCAGTCGTGAAGGTTCCACTTTCAGAAGGTGAGCACGCGGCTTACCTGTCATTTGTTTACAACGTTGGTATCGGCAAGTTCAAAGGCTCAACTGCACTGGCAAGGCTAAACGCTGGCCGGCGCATTGAGGCATGCCACCAGCTTATGCGCTGGGTTTATTCCGATGGTAAAGCGCTTAACGGTTTACGCACACGCCGGGAAGCAGAACGCAAAGTGTGCCTCAAGGACCTGACTAAATGATTACACTCGGTAACACCATCAAGCTTGGCCTGCTTTACGCATTGGCCGTTGCTGTCATTGCCATTGGCCTATTCGCAGGCTATCAAACATTCCAGCTGCAAACAGCTGAAAACGCTATCAGCTTGCAGCAATCGACCATCACCAATCAGAAGCTGGCCATTGACGGCTTAGCGTCTGAAGTTGCTTTCCTGAATAACGAAGTGCTGCACCTGGCTGAATTGGCCGAACTGGTGGCAGCGCTTAACGCCGAACACGAACGACAAGCCAAGCTCATCACCGACACAGGTAACGATTGGCTGGTCAATTCTAACAAACTGCAGGTATCAGAACATGAACCCACGCGCACTTGGGCTGCTATGCCTTTGCCTGGCGATGCTATCAGCATGCTCCACGATGCCAGCCGAAGTCAGAACGGTAACGGTCAAGCAGCCGGTTTACATTCTGCCGCCATCGAACATGGTCAGTTCAGGTTGCCTGCTACGTCCATTTGACGGCACAACAAACCTAGACCATCACAGGTATACCCTGCAACTAATCACGGATATCAAGCTATGCGACATCAGCATGCAGCGTTACCGGAAGTGGCGGGAGGATCAACAATGCAAATTGGAACTTTCAGACATATGTCAGATAAAGCCTCTGCAACAACCTCCTATCTGACAGCTGGCGCCACTACTGCAGGAGGTTTGTTAAGCATGTCTGAATGGGCACTATTGATAGGCATCCTCGCAACTGTTGCAACCTTTGCACTTAACTATTGGGTGCAGATACGCAACCTGCGGATGCGTGAACGTGAGCATGCAGCTCACATGAAGATGTATGGCAAAAATAGTGGCCAGAACGAATAAGCCATGCCGCAAGTGCCGCAAAGCGCTAACAAGATGCCCATCTGGCTATTGCGAAGCGTGCAAGCCAGCTGAAGAGTCCAACTGGACAGGATGGCAGAAGCAGCGCGGCAACAGGCATGAGCGCGGATATGGCAGTGATTGGGATAAGTTGCGGGTGGTTATCCTCGAAAGGGATGAAGGCCTGTGCCAGATCTGCATCAAAAAAGACATCATCACCAGAGCCACCCACATCGACCACATTGTGCCGAAGGCTCAGGGAGGCACGAACGCACACAGTAACCTTCAGGCGCTCTGCAAACCCTGCCACGAGGGCAAGACGGCGAACGAGAGGGGCCGGGGGGTGGGTAAATCTCTACAGGTTGCACCAGTTGGACCGACCCTTTAGACAGATTTTTACACCCGCGAAATTAAAAGTTTAACCTGGAGGTCGCGATGGCCGGTTCAGCGATGGTGCCTGGCCGGGGCCGGAAGGCTAAACCAACGGCTCGTAAAGTGGCCGCGGGCAATCCCGGCAAACGAAAATTGAATGATCGTGAGCCTCAATATTCTGAAGTGCAGATCCGTTCTGTTGATGTTCCGGAATGGTTGGAAGCCAATGCCCAGGTCATGTGGGAAATGGTGACAACTGAGTTATGCCGAGAGCAAGTTTTAACAGTGACCGATTTGCATAACGTCGAAGCCTTCTGTTCTAGTTATGCCAACTGGAGGAGTGCCCAAAGAGAAGTGCAGGAAAAAGGCGTCACAATACCTGGAGCCATGGGTGGCATTATCAAAAATCCAGCGGTGACGGTGGTGAACGAATCACTCCGCCAGATGGTGACATTTGGGTCGCTTCTTGGGTTGGATCCATCCAGCCGCAGCCGATTGATTGGCGCTGCCAAAAAGCCAGCTGGTAATCAGTTTTCCGAGTTCTAAGTGGCAAAGATTGAGCGGTACCCGCATGTTAATCGTGCCAGCAAATATGCCAGAGACATTCTTGCCGGCCGGATCCCTGCATGTAATTACGTCCGATTGGCTTGCGAGCGGTTCCTTTTCGACCTGGAGCAGCAGTCGAAAAAGGCGTTTAAATACCGGTTTGATAAAGACAAGGCCGAACGTGCCTGCCGCTTCATTGAAAAGCTGCCACATACCAAAGGTGAGTGGGCTTTTCGTGGCGAAAAATTAAAGCTGGAACCCTGGCAGAGTTTTATCGTTGCCAACGTTTTTGGCTGGATCAGGAAAAAAGGCGGCAAGCGCCGGTTCCGAGAAGTTTATACCGAAGTGCCGCGTAAAAATGGCAAGTCTGCAGTCAGCTCTGGCGTGGCCGTTTACACTTTTGCTGCTGATGGCGAGTTCGGTGCCGAAGTTTACTCAGGTGCTACGACCGAGAAACAGGCATGGGAAGTTTTCAGGCCAGCAAAGCTTATGTGCTCCCGAACGCCGGATCTGCTTGCGCACTTTGGCATCGAAGTGAATGCCAGCACAATCAGCAAACCGTCTGATGCGGCAAGATTAGAGCCGGTGATCGGTAAGCCAGGTGATGGCGCCAGTCCAAGTTGCGCAATTATCGACGAATATCACGAGCATGCCGCCAGCGACTTGTACGACACAATGCTCACGGGCATGGGTGCTCGGTCTCAACCGTTGCTGTGGATCATCACCACAGCAGGCGCAGACATTGAAGGTCCATGCTATGACAAGCGCCGCGGCGTTATTGAAATGCTGGAAGGCATCACGCCGGATGATGAACTTTTCGGCATCATTTATACCATCGATGTGAATGATGATTGGACTGATCCGGCAGTTCTTCGCAAAGCCAACCCAAACATGGGAGTCTCGGTCCATGAAGACTACCTACTGAGCATGCAGCAGCGGGCAATTAAAAACGCCCGGTTTACCAATACCTTCAAAACAAAGCATCTTAATGTTTGGGTTAGCGCCAAAACGGCGTTTTTCAACCTCGAATCGTGGAAAGCCTGTGAGGACAAAACGCTGACTATCAGCGATTTTGCAGGTCAGGAATGCATTATCGCCAACGACTTGGCAAGCAAGCTGGATTTAACAGCCATGGTGCCGCTGTTCTGGCGCGATATCTGCGGCAAGCGGCATTACTACTGCATTGGTAGTAAGTTTTTTATCCCTTATGACACTGTTTATAACAGTGATGATCAGAAGCTGGCGCAGCGGTACCAGAAGTGGGCCAATACGCAAAGCATCATCGTCACAGACGGTGCAGAGATCAATTTCAAAGACGTGATGGAAGAGATTTTAAACTTCCACCGAGAAGCTCCGGTTCGCGAGGTTCCTCTTGATCCTCACGGCGCTACAGCCCTTGCACATGACTTGGAGGGCGAGGGCCTACTTCCCGTAAACATGCCGCAAAACTACACGCACATGAGCGAGCCGATGAAAGAGCTGGAAGCTGCAATACAAAGCGGCCGGTTCCACCATGACGGCCACCCGATTTTAACGTGGTGTATCGGCAACGTTGTCGCGCAGGTAACGCCGGATGAAAAAATGATGCGGCCAGTTAAAGAAAAGCGGGGCTCGATGAACAAAATTGACGGCGCCGTTGCGTTAATCATGGCTATTGCGCGTGCTATGGCAAATGAGCCACCAGAACCTGAACCAAATATACGGACACTTTAATGGGCTTTTTCAATCGTATTACAGATTATTTCGGTAGTAAAAGCACCGATATCATCGATACACCAGAAAAGTTGTTAGCCTTATTTTCATCTTTTGGAATGTCAGCGGCAGGGGTAAGCATTACGCCTTCTAATGCAATGCAAATAGCCACCGTTTATGGTTGTGTCCGCGTACTGGCGGAATCCGTTGGGATGTTGCCACTGAATTTGATGAAGCAATCCGGACGTAATAAAGAAAAGGACACCAAAAACGATCTGTATTGGTTGATGCAGAACGGTCCAAACGATTTTATGACGGCTCAGGAATTCAAAGAGTTAATTTTGGTGCATCTGTGTCTCCGGGGAAATCACTACTCATTTATTAACAGGTCAGTCACGGGCAAGGTACTCGAGCTGTTACCGCTTGCACCTCATTGCGTCGAACCGAAACTAAATGACGATTGGACAGTGCAGTACCGGGTTACTTTTGCAAAAGGCGAGCAGAGAACGCTCGATGCGAAAGAAATTCTACATATTCGGCTGTTTACTATCGATGGGTTGCATGGCTTGAGTCCTATCAGTTATGGCCGTCACGCAATGGGTTTGGCTAAAGCAACAGAAACTCATGGCAGCAAATTATTTGCGAATGCAGCAAAACCATCTGGTGGCTTCAAAACTGAAAAAACATTAACCGATCCACAGTTCAAGCGCTTGCAGGATCAGTTTACGGATTACACCGGCGAAAACGCACTCAAGAACTTGATCCTGGAAGGCGGATTGGAATGGTTTCAAACGACCATGAGTAGCGAAGATGCGCAGTTTTTAGAGACCCGGAAATATCAGCGATCTGAAATATGTGGTTTATACCGTGTTCCGCCCCATATGGTTGCAGATTTAGAAAAAGCTACTTTTAGCAATATTGAACACCAGAGTCTCGATTTTGTTCAGCACAGCCTGATGCCTTATTTGACTCGCATCGAACAGCGATTCGATAAAGATCTGCTTAATTCAGAAAAGACAAGCTACTTCAAATTCAACGCTAATGCCTTGTTGCGCGGCGCCATGAAAGACCGGGCAGAATTCTACGGCAAGCTTGTTAATTTGGGCGCCTTAAGCCCCAACGATGTACGCGAATACGAAGACATGAATCCGCGGGCAGATGGGGATATTTATTTAACACCGAGCAACATGCTCATTGATGGCAAGCTGCCGGAGACACCTAAATGAAATACAAACACGGTATTCAAACCAGAAATCGGCTGGATATGGCGTTGACCATTAAATCCGTTAACGAAACGGGTGAATTTGAAGGCTATGGCAGCGTATTTGGCGTCAAAGACACCTATGGTGACATCGTTGTTTCTGGTGCTTTTGCGAATAGTCTCGCGGTCTGGAAAGGTAAAAATCGTTTGCCCGCAATGTTGTGGCAACACCGAATGGATGAACCTATCGGTATTTTTACCGAAATGTACGAAGACTCAACCGGTCTCTACGTCAAAGGTCGATTGTTAATTGAAGATGATCCAATGGCTCGTCGCGCTCATGCGCACATGAAGGCCGGATCTATTTCAGGTATGAGCATCGGATACATCCTGAAAGATTGGGAGTATGACAAGACCAAAGAAGCTTACTTACTCAAAGAAATTGAATTATGGGAAGTGTCATTGGTGACATTTCCTGCCAATGACGAAGCCCGTGTGGCCGAAGTCAAATCAACTTTAAGTTCTGGAGAGTTACCCGCTCCGAGCCTTGTTGAGCGGTGTCTGCGTGATGCCGGCTTTTCCAGAACCCAGGCCAAAACCATTGTCGGTGGCGGTTACAAGGCCCTGCGTGATGCAGGAGATACCAACCATTTAGACTCACTTAATTCCCTGCTAAACGTATTCGGAGAATGATCATGAAACAAAATCAATTTATGCCAGCAATGTCGGCTTTTAGCCATAAAGACGCTGGTAGTGACCAGGTAAAAGAAGTTGCAGATAAACTGGCAGCAAAATTTACCGAATTTAAAGAAACAAACGATAAGCGCTTAGGTGCTGTCGAGTCTGAAAAGGCATCATTGGCGGGCAAGCTTGACACGTTGACCGAGCAAATCACTGAATTGCAGGACATCAAAACGGCCTTCGAAGCAATGCAGAAGAAAAGCAATCGCCCAGGTACCACAGCAACATCTGCTGAAGCAGCCGAGCATAAAGACGCTTTTAATAAGTTCCTCCGTAAAGGTCAGGACCAAGGCTTAGGTGCGCTGCAGGCAAAAGCGCTGAATATCACAGATGATCCAGACGGTGGCTATGCTGTGCCAGAAGAACTGGACCGCAACATTATCAGCCTACTGCGCAATTCAACGCCAATGCGACAGTTAGCAAATGTTGTTGCTATGGGTGGTGCAGAATACAAAAAGTTGGTCAGCTTAGGTGGCGCAGCGTCTGGCTGGGTCGGTGAGCAAGCCGCCCGCCCGGCAACAGGAACGCCAACATTAGCGCAAGTGACCCCGTTCATGGGTGAAATTTACGCCAACCCACAAGCCACGCAAACCATGCTCGATGATGTGTTTTTTAACGCTGAAGCCTGGTTGTCTGATGAAGTTGCCACTGAGTTTTCAGAAAAAGAAAACGCAGCATTCACCTCTGGTGATGGCACATTAAAGCCAAAAGGTTTATTGGCTTATACAACCGCTGCCACTGCTGATGGCGTTCGCGCATTTGGTACGTTCGAGCACATTGTTTCATCTGCCATTGGTGCAATCTCTGGCGATGACATTGTGAAGTTCTCAACCCACCTGAAAACCGGCTACTTAACTGGCAGCCGTTGGCAGTTCAGCCGTACCACACTGGCCGCGCTGATGATCTTGAAAGATGGCGATGGTAACTACCTGTGGCGTCCGGGTCTGTCTGAAGGTGTTCAGTCAATGTTGGCTGGATTTGGCTATACCATCAACGATGACATGCCGGCAATTGCTGCAAATGCCAACTCAATCGCATTTGGCGATCACAAGCGTGCTTACACCATTATCGATCGCATGGGCACCCGAGTACTGCGTGACCCATTCACCAACAAGCCTTTTGTCGGTTTTTACACAACCAAGCGCGTTGGTGGTATGGCTGTGGATACTCAGGCAGTTAAATTCCTGAAAATCCGTGCATCTTAATACCTGGCATAAATATTCGCCCCGCAAGTCGGGGCTTTTTTTGGAGTTTTAAAATGTCAAAAGCGCAAAACAAAGAACCCACAGTGACAGAAGAATCCAGAATTATTGAAATTCTGAAACCATTTGCAGCGAGTGAAGATGGTTGCACTGTTTGTGAGTATTCTGCAGGTCTATGCGGTGGTTTGCCTCCAGTCGCCACTAAATATGCAATCGCAATTGGCGCGGTAAGTGATGCTGATGCGGCAAAGCTTTTGGCTGCAATTCCTGAAAGCGAAGCGGCGGAATAACTTTAACCATGATCACTTTACTCAGTATCAAGAAACAGCTGCGCATAGAGCAGGATGATGATTCGCAAGACGAAGAACTCCTTGAACTGGCCGATGCCGCGCTGGACACTGTAGAGCAGCAACTAAATCGGCGCTTGTATGCCGATCAGGCTGCTATTGATGCTGATGCGAACGCACCAGTAACAGCCCTGGCAATTCCAGCCAGTATTCGCCGGGCAGTTCTGATGATGATCACTGATATGTACGAGAATCGCGGCACTACCAGCTACACAACTCTGAATGAAAATCCGGTATTTAAGCAGTTGATTTCACCTTATCGGATTTTTCCAAATGGCAATTGAATCAGGCAAATTGCGCCACCGCATCTCTCTATACCGAGTTGACCGGAACGGCCGTGATGCGTCCGGGCAAAAGATAGATGTTCTTGAATTAATTTCACCGGTATGGGCTGAAGTACTGACGTCTAAGCAGGTTATTCAACGGCTGGGTTCAGGCGTCGACCATGCAAAGAAAAAGATTTTCCACTGCCGGTACCGTGATGGCATCAATGTTGGCGATGTGATCCAGCATCAATCCCAGATGTATTCAATCGTTGCTGTTGAAAACCCAGCCGACAAAAATATTGAACTCTTCATCGAGGCGGAACTGCAGCCATGAGTAGTACAGCGCTCGAATATCATTTGCGACAGCTTCTGGCAGACAATCCGAGCATTCAAGACCGTGTCGCCGATCGAATCACCGCCTTAGTTCGGGATGAAGATGGGGCGTTTCCGGCGATTGTTTACCAATCGTCGAAGCCGGTGCGCGAAAAAGATCTGGACGGAGAGCTATCTGATATCGGCACCTTAGTCATGGCTTTTGAAGTCTGGGCTAACACATACAGCAGTGCAAAGTTAATTGCTGCCGACATAATTGCTGAACTCGAAAACTTTAGCGGCGAATTCCCCGGTTACCAGGTTTCAAACATCGATGTTGAACAAACCGACGAAGATGGTGATGACGAGAACCGGCTTTATGTCATCGATCTTGTTGCAACCGTAGTTTTCAAATACGTGGTGCAATGATGGAAAAGTTTAGCCTGGTCGGATTTGACAAAGTGCGGGCAAAGCTTCGACTTGTCAAAGATGAAATTCGTGGTAAAGCCACCCGTTCGGCACTGCGCCGTGCCTCCGGAATACTGGTTCGAGCGGCCAAAGAAAATGTTCAGCAGTTGGATGATCCAGAAACTGGCCGGCGTATTGCCGACAACGTGCAATTGCAATTTGGCAGCAAAGTCTATGCGCAAACGGGCAAACACTTATATCGGATCGGTGTAGGTACTCGCTGGCAGGGCGTCGCAAAAGGCAACCCGGACACTGGGCCCCGCGGCAATACCCCGCATTGGCATTTACTCGAGTACGGCACCAAACGCTCACGAGAAAAATCATTCATGCGCCGGGCACTGCGCAACAACGTGAATCCCGTCATTACCCGCTTTGAACGTGAGCTCAATCGCGAGCTCGACAAAGCACTGAAATAATCAAAGCAAGCTTTTAAGGAGCTCATATGTCCACTTTAACGAAGGGTACTCAGGTATTTGTTATCGATCCTGATGCTGTTGCAGGTTCGAATGTTGTTCGGATCCCAGGTCTTACTCAATTTAACCCTGGCGGCGCGCCAGCCGAACAAATCGATGATACCGATTTAGAAGATTTGGCAAAGAAATTCAAAAAGGGCATGCGCACCCCTGGTCAGGCTACTGGCCAAGTTAAAGCTGATCCAGCAGTTGAGGCCCACATTCGTCTGGCTGAAATGGCGGACGAAGACGACGAACGAAATTTTACTTTTGTGATCGGTTGGTCAGATGGCACTGCATTGCCGACCTTTGCCGCTGGTGAAATTACACTACCAAACACCCGCACCTGGTTTATGTTCGAAGCATATGTAGTCGATTTCCCGTTCGATTTTGCACTGAACACGGTGGTGATGACTGCATTGTCTTTACAGCGAAGCGGTAAAGGTAAATGGCTGAAAAAAGGGCGTGTAGCTGATGAATACTCTGCTTAATCGTGATTTGCTGATCAGTAGTGGCAGTTACGCAAAATTACTGCCGGAAAGCCGCGAAATTAATTGGTTTGTTGCGAATGATGACGGAACTGAAAAGGAATTTAGCGCCGTTATCTATGTACGCAAAAAATCTTTTGCGACGATCAGCGCTGAAGCAAAGTTTTCAGCGAATGATAGCCAGCTCGCAGCCCGGATTGTCTCCAGCATTGTTGACGATGACGGCCAGCCAATCTTTACCATTGATGACATTATGGGGAGTGATGATCACGGTCCTATTTGTGAATCATTAGGCATGGCATTGTTGGCGGCGATCTGGGACGTAAACGGGATGGGTAAAAAGCCTGACCCAAAGCCATCAGCGACGACGACGAGCTCTGGTGTGAACTTGTCCTTGCCGGAGTCGGCGGCAGAAGCGTAGCGGAAGCGCAACAGTCACTGTCTTATGCAGAGACAATCATGTGGGCAAGTTATCGGGAAAAGTACGGTGTTTTGTGTTTGCAGCGCCGGCTTGAGTTAATCGCTGCGGCCCAGATGCTACAGATCAGCAGGGTACATGGCGGCAAAGCAGAAGATATCAAACCCTTTATGGTTGTCACGCCGGCTTTTGAAGAGGAAATATCTCTTGAAGAAGCAATGGGACAGTGGCTATAGTTTAAGCTTCGTTTATCAAAAGGAAATGAAATGAAGCTTTTACTGCCTCTTGTTTTTTCAATTGTTTTGGCCGGATGTGCAACTTCTAGTTACACAGTCGGTACGCCAATTAATGTGGAAAACGTAGAAAAAATTGAACATGGAAAAACAACGACAGAAAACTTGATTGCGATGTTTGGCCAGCCAATTGCCAAATCTCCACTATCGGCAACGCAAGAAAAGTGGGTTTATCACTACGCAAACGGTTCTGCCAAAGCGCAAAGTTACATTGTGACAATGAAAGTTGAAAGCCTGGGGCATCAGCAAACATTGGACCTGATTATTGAAAACGGTTTGGTCGTCAATCACACCTTTACTGATGGCCCAATTCAATCGATCAAAGTGAATTAGTCCTTTCTGATAAGTCAGCTCAAAATCAAAATTAACCCGCTTCGGCGGGTTTTTTTATGGGGAAAATATGTCAACGCGCAGCATGGGTAATTTGACCCTCAACATCATAGCTAACACAGGTTCCTTCGAAGAAGGCACGACCCGTGCTGAGCGCGCGATGGACAAAATGAACAAGTCGGTAAACCGACAAAAACAGGAATTCAATGACCTGGTTGCGCAGATTGATCCGGTTGTCGCAGAACTGGCAAAGCTGGACCGGATGCAGCAGCAGCTGGAGAAGCACAAAAGTACCGGTGTTGTAGATGAGGCGGGTTACAGCAAGGTATCTGCTGCAATCGCTGGTATGCGCCGGGAAGTGGAGTTCAGCAATAGCGCGCTGGTTAAACAGCAGCGTGAGTTCGGGAAACTGATCAATCAGATTGACCCAGCAGTTGGAAAATTAGCCGAACTTGACAGGATGCAGGATCAGCTACAGCAGGGTTTTTCTGCAGGATGGATAGATCAGACCGAATTTAATCGATTAGATCAGTCGATAAATAACACCCGTGCATCATTGATGGGGGCCGACGCGCAGATCACCAAAACCGGCATGTCTACAAAGCAACTGAATGCTTCACTGCGCGGTATTCCAGCGCAATTTACCGATATTGCTGTGTCACTTGCGGCTGGCCAGAACCCACTTACTGTTTTTTTACAGCAAGGCGGCCAGTTAAAAGACATGTTCGGCGGGGCGGGGCCTGCTGCCAAAGCCCTTGGCGGTTATATCTTAGGATTAATAAACCCTTACTCGGCCGTGGCAGCCGGTGTTGGCGTTTTGGCACTTGCATATTATCAAGGCAGTATAGAGGCCGATAAGTTCAGAAATGCCTTGATCCTGAATGGGAATATCTCAGGTTCCACCGCAAATCAGCTGGCTGAGATGGCCGAAAGTATTGATGCTGTCAGCGGCACTCAGCGTCAGGCCGCAGCTGCAATTGCTGAAGTAGCCGGTAATGGTAAATTTGCCGCGGATCAGATTGAATTAGTATCACGATCAGCTGTTTTGATGGAGAACGTAACTGGTAAAGCTGTTGCGGAAACAGTCGCTGAGTTTGAAAAGCTGGCAAAAGATCCTGTCAAAGCTGTTGCCGAACTTAATGAAAAGTACAATTTCCTCACTGCTGATGTTTACGAGCAAATTGTGGCACTGGCAGCCAGCGGCAAGGAAACAGACGCAACAAATTTGGCATTTAAGGCATATGCCGATGCTATCAGTGGCAGAACGACTGAAATCATTGAAAATCTCGGTTATATCGAAGGTGCATGGAAATCCATTAAGAATGGTGGCGCCGAGGCGTGGGATGCAATTTTAGGCATCGGCCGCACTGACACTTTGCAAAGTCAGATTGATGAAGCGAAAGGGCAGCTGGAACGCCTTAAAAGCAGCCCGGTAGCCGGGATGGTTACTCCCAATCAGGCGTTTGCGCGCCCCGATAATTCCCGTCAAATAGCGCAGCAAGAAGAATTGATCCGTCAGCTTGAAACTGAACAGTGGATTAAAGAAATGATGGCCGATGGTGACCGGCTTCGCGCTCAGTTAAACAAAGAATCAATTGCTGCTCAGGCTGAAATTGCGAAAATAACCGAAGAAGCTAAAAGCAACGACGAAAAACGTGTTGCTGCAATCAAGGAATACAACGCCAACCTGGACAAAATCAGAGCTGCAGATCCAAACAGCGCGCTGCTGGACTCTGCCAAAATTGATAAAGACCTGGCAGCGATCGAAGCAAAATTTGCCAAAACAAACAAAAAAATAACTGACTCGGCAAGTCAGCGTATGTTGGCCCAAATTTCTCAGCAGGGAGCTGTGCTGCAAGGGCAGTTGGATGGCGAAAACAAACTAGGTGCCGCCAGGCGAGAACTTTTAAAATTCGACCAGCAAATTGCAGATCTTAAAGAAAAGAAAATCCTCACAGCTGATCAAAAAAGTCTACTGGCGCAGGAAAGCCTGCTCCGCGCAGGATTAGCAAAAAACGTAGTGCTTGAAGACGAAATTCGCCACCGGGAGTCGATCAACCGGCTGCAGGTAATGCAGGCAAACATTCAGTCACAAATTGATGCAGAGCAGGAACGCTATGGCGACCGGCTGCAAACATTTGGAATGGGTGACGAAGAGATGGAGCGGCTGCGTGAGCAGGAACGCATCCAGAGAGATATTCAGCGCCAGAAAAATCAGGCTACATCAGACAATCTTGGTGGGAAAATTACTGATGATGAATATCAAGCCACAGAGGACTTTTTAAACGAGTCACTGGATCGCCGGCTTGAATTGCATTCGGCATATTATACCCGCCTTGAAGAACTGCAAGGTGACTGGAGCATTGGCGCACAAGAGGCGCTGAACAACTATATCGATTACGCGTCCGACATTGCCAGCCAAACCGAGGACATTTTTGCCCAGGCATTTGGTGGCTTAGAGGATGCCATCTTCAGCTTTGTTGAAACCGGTGAGCTGAGTTTTAGTTCATTACTGCGAAATATTGCTGAAGAAACCATTCGAATGTTGATCCGGATTGGCATTCAGAAAATGGCTAACTTTCTGCTGGACAAAACAATCGGTGCTGCCAGTGGCGCAGGCTATGTTGCAGCAATTACGGGTCAAGCCACAGCGATGAACTTTATGGCTGGACTCAACGCGTTCGCGTCCACCGCCGCGATTCCAATGATAGGCCCATTAGCAGCGCCTGCAGCGATGACCGCAGCTTTGGCGATTAGTGCGCCCTTGGCTGCCGGTGCCATCACCGCAGCATCGTCATCATTAGCAGGTATGGCCCACAGCGGCCTCGATTACATTCCAAACGAAGGTACCTGGTTGCTGGATAAGGGGGAAAGAGTGCTGAGTCCTGGCCAAAACTCAGACTTAACCCGTTTTTTGGCGGCCACAAACAACTCCGGCACCGGTAGTACAAAGATCAAAGTTGAAGTAATTAACGCAACTGGTGAAAAGGTCAATGTGCGTAGTGAAAGTCGAGGGCAAGGAGTCACAGAACAGGACGTGATCAAAATATTTGTCGGCGATATGTTTGACCGTGGGCCAATGCACCGTGCGATGACGCAAACAACGAAGTCTGGTAACCGGTTATGACGATTAATCGAGCGCAATACTTTAGCGCAAAGGCCAGGATCCGCGAGTATCGGCTGCTTGAGATCTACCATCCAGCAATTGGCGTTTTACGATATGTCTCTGGTCGGATAGAACCGCTGAGCGTAACGCTGGAAAACAGCGCCCCGCGCAATGCCGGACAACTGGTTGATTTTTCTGGAGGGGCTTTTGAGTTTAAAAAGCCTGATCAGCAATCTGCCACGGTTCGAGCAGATATACAGCTAGGAAATATTGGCCAGCAAGTAAAACAGTTGCTGAAACAAATTAAGGGCCCGGCGCGGGCCCAAACCGGCGAAGTCATATTGCGGGAATATCTGGGCAGTAATTTAGGCGGCCCTGAATTTGTCCTGCGCTTGTTTATTACATCCATCACGCTCACTGGTGAAGGCGCGCTTATCCGCGCAGAGCAAGATAATCCAAGCGACCGCTCTGTTTCAGATTTTTACACCAGTGATCATTTCCCAGGCTTAGCAGAATCGTTATGACAAACATTGATTGGATAAATTCAGTGGCCGGCAAGCCATGGCAAGACCGGGCAGCAGGCCCAAAGACATTTGATTGTTGGGGGCTGGTTGTAGACAGCTTTGCCCGCGTCGATGGCGTGCTGATTGAAGATGCGCCGGGCTACACGACAGGAGAACCGATTGAAACCGCAGGCAATGTGATACGCGATGCACTTGGCTGGCCAGAAGTGCCAACAGCTTTAGACAAATCCGTGTTTTGTGTGTACCTGGCAAACGGCGCCATGGTCCACGTTGGCCGGATATTGAATATTTACAAAGCTGGCTTGTTCGCCGTGCACGCCGCAGGAAAAAACGGTGTTGGCCAGGTTACTGCTGAGCCATTGAGGCAGTTGCAGCAGCGCTATGGTGATCGTTTGAAATTCTATGCGAGGCCACATGGCTAATATTTACGTTAGGCGGGATCCGCACGGCATTAGTCCACCGCTGCATTTTGTTATTGCGAACTCAGCGAACTTAGGTGCGTGGATGCAGCAAAATTTGCCGGCTGATAACGGGCTGAATTGCGAAATAACGCTGAACGGTCAAGTTGTCGCTAGTACAGCGACAATGGATCCTGAACGTTGCAACGCAGCAATTGATATTGATATTGGCCTGTTTGATACCGTCGAAATTAACTATCGCCCGCAAGGTGTAGATCCATTCTCGTGGGCATATATGGCGATAGTTGCTATTGTCGCTATTGGCGCTGCGGTGTACATCCGGTCGATGATGCCAAAGCCGTCGCTACCCAGTGCCGATGATGATGCTCGCGATAGTAACAATCAGCTAAATGCTGCGAGAAATGCATATCGTCCGCGATTAGCAATTCCGGATATCGCCGGGAAAATCGTCAGTTACCCAGATTTCATCCAACCCAGCTACTACGAATATACCAACGGACAGCGGGTGTTTACCGAGTGGCTTTGCATCGGTTTAGGGCAATATGACGTACCGAAAGTACGAGAGTCGGAAACCCCGATAGATGATGTACCTGAATATCAGTACTCCGTTTATCCGCCCGGCCAAAATATCGAGATGATGTTGAATGTTCGAACTGTAGAGGCGAGCATTGATATTGATTTGTTGCCGATGGATCAGGTTGTACGAACAATAAATATTGAGTCCTCTGATGGTGCATTTATCAGCGATGCATCCGGCACTATTTATTTGCCGCCACAAATGCTGACTACGATAAATTTAACCGTTGGGGCCTCCATTGATTTCCAATTGAATTATCGAGATCCAGAAAATATTAATTTTTCCCAAAGTGCTGACAATGTTGAAGTTTTAGAAGTCAATAACGAAGCAAACTTTGTACGAATTAACTTCATTTTTTTCGGCTCCGGCATGATTACAGATGGAATTATCACAAATAGCGAATATCAAGGTGAGCCGCAATGGTATGTGCTTGAAGGGCGCGAAATAGAAGAAATTTGGTTTCACCTGGTGATGCCTCAGGGGATCCGGAAGGGGGATGGTACAGTTGCCACTGTAGTCGCATCTTTAACTGCAGAACTTTTGGACGAAGATGGCGAACCAACCGGACAAATCTATCAGCGCGGAGCGCAATTTGTTGGTAAAACACAGTCTGCCCAGCGTCAGACGTTTAAAATAACCCAGGCTGACGGTTTGCCAATTGGCCGGTACCGCGCCAAAGCCAGTCGGATCAGTAATTCACTTGGTGACAATGCGCTTGATTTGCTGGTGCTGGAAGGCGTGTCAGCCGTTACTAAATACAATCGGCCCATTGAAGTCACTCTTAACCTGAAAACGATTGTGTTTGGCGAAATCTCATTCACGATTGATGATCTAACTGCCGTTCAACTTGCAGAACTGAAAGCAGTCGCCGGTGATTTACTTAAAGTCGTAATACCGAGCATGGGCGTTGATGCTAGCCTTTATCTACTCCGCATTGAAGGAACAGCAGAGACTAACTTTGCCCTGGTTTTTGATACTGTTCCGGCAGGTGCAGTTTCAAATCTGACTCCGATACCGGTAACCATCACTAATTTCGACAAATCTGATGTTGATTTTGGAGATGTGACGCTGTTGAAGGTTATCCGCCAAAGCTCTCAGCGGGTGAACCGTGGTTCCAGCGCTAAAATTAATGCGGATGTAACGCGCAAACTGCGTATTTTTGACCCTGTTACTCAAACATATGGCGCCACATACCAGCCAACCCGGCGCTTCTGTGATTACGCATTTTATCTGCTGCACGAGCGGATGGGCGTGCCTATTGATCTCATCAATACCGAAGAATTATTCAGTATTTACGACAATCTGTCCGATCCGCAGCTTGGCTACTTCGACTACTCATTCTCTGATGGAAATGTATCTGCTCGTGAACGCATGGAGGCGTGTTGTAACGTAGCAAGGACGCGATATTGGAACGAAGGGTTGCTGTGGTCGTTTGTCAGAATTGAAGCAAAGCCGGTTAAAAGTTTGATGTTTAATCGCCGAAATCTGAAAGCAGCTACTGCCAATTTTACGCAGCAATTTCGCCGGCCAGCAGATCATGACAGCGTAACTGTTATTTATGTCGACCCGATAAAAAACAGCGAAAAACGCGTAAGCCGCCGGATCAGTGCTCAGGGAGAGATAGTTCCAGGTGAAGGGATCCGAACGAATGAAATTAAGTTAAATGGCTGCAGAAATGATGTACAAGCCCTTAACCGGTGCGAACTAGAAGTCCGCCGCCTGATTTATGAAAACGTGCGGGTTACGGACACTGCACTGAACGATGGCCAGCTTGCACGTTTGGGCGCCCGGGTCGATTGGATTGATATTTATGATAGCGATTTGTTCGATGGTGAGGTGTTAGCCGCTACCGGAGATACATACAGCATCAGCGAGCGGTTTATTGCTGTTGACGATGTTGAGTACTGGGTTTACATCACCGATATAAACGGTACGCCCAGTAATAGTGTGCGGTGTTATCCGGTGCCAGGTGAACCGTTCGCGTTTTCTGCCACCGGGCTAACAGGTGCGTTTGTCGCCGGCGGGGAGCTGCAGCTGGGCAGTCGTTACGTTATTGCCAGTAACAATGATCTCAATGCCAGCGCATTCACAATTGTCGGCAGAGGCCGTCCAAATGAACGCGGTGAGTGCGAAATAGAATTGGCCGAATATCACCCAGATATGTATGAGGCGGATTAATGTTGATGATTCAGTTCCCACCATTATTAAACAAAAAAATTAAGCAGGAAGGGTACGGTAGAGAAGATACGGCCAGATTCGCAATCAGCGAGCCAGCCAGCGGTCCGCACTATGCGCAATTGCTGAGTGATGATGCTCCGAGCTTTTTTAGATTGCAGATGAATTTACGAAGTCATGAAGCCCAGTTTTTTAGAACCTGGCTGAATAGCAATAATTTTGCGGTGCTTGCTGGCGCGCAATTTGAAATCAAATTGATGACTGAAGATGGTATGACCACGCAAATCGTCAGTTTTGTGCCTGATGGCATACCGCAAATGACAAATTTTGCAGGGGGGCGATTTACATACAGTATGCGTGTGATTGTCAGGAAAGTCACAGGCCCAAGTACAGGGTTTGAAGATTTGATCATAGGGATATCGAACATGGGTGGCTCTCCGTTATTGCAGCGGATAGTCAACAATCTGTTACCGGAGATTTAAATGGCAATTACGACAAACGTACCGTCTGATAATTTTGAAGATCTGCAGCGTGATGTGCAGGATGCAACACAATTTACTAATGCTACAACTCCATTTTTAAACCGAGTTGGCACGCAGATTAAGCCGATTAAAATGATTGAATCCGAGGCCATTTCCCGGCTTCAAGGTATTGGTTTTTTATTTTTAGACCCGCTGTCATTTACAACAGGTGCAACGCTAACAAATAGCATGCATGCACTGCGACGTTCGGACGGTGAGTATTTCCGTTGGTCTGGCGCACTACCCAAAAATGTCGCCCCTGGCACAGATCCACTTTCAGATATTAATTTTGTAGCGATTGGATCAGCATCATTCGCACAAAAACTTGCAGACCCAGATAGTGAGCAGATTATCGCCGGTGTACCGGCAAAAGATTTGGCGCTTTCATCAACCAGTGATGTGGCAAGAAAAGCTTTTGGAGGCATGGTTAGTTATGAGTATTTCGACGGTAACGCCGGACTTGCTGATAACACCCCTGTCCTTGTAACCGTTGACAGGTCTGTATACCTTCCAGAAGGTGAGTTCGAGCTAACTACCAAGTGGAACTTTAACCGCAGTAACATAATCATTCGCGGAAGTGGGATTGATAGCACTATCATTTTTTCCAACAACCTACTTTCACTAATGGAATTCGCCGCCGACTGCAGCAATGTGACGTTCAAAGACTTAACTTTTGAGTGTAGAACTGTCAACGCTATTGGTGATTTTTACGGTATTATCAAATCTCAAGACAAAAATTTAAAAAACATTCGCTTCGAAAAAGTAAAGTTTAAATGTCCGGCAGCAAATATAAACGCTATCAAAATCATAAATGAGTCAACTCAGGTTGTCAGCGGCTTTGAATTTATTCGCTGCATTTTCGACAATATAGGAAAGATGGCGATTGAATTCCAGAACCACACGGCGGACACTGTCAGCCGGTATGCTGGAGTGGTCGTTGACTTATGCGAGTTTGCAAACATCGGCGTTCTGGGTGAGTACGGAATGGCTGTTTCATTATCTGGTTATGGACAAAACTGCAAATTAACCAGAAACACCATGGATAATTGCTTTGGTGTTGCATTAGAGCTTGTCGGACCATCAGTTGTAGATATCCACGATAATACATTTAAAAATATGGACAGAGCTTGCGATATAATTGGCATAACCGGTAACAGGCCAATGTCGAAAATTAGTGTTAAAGGGAATAAAACGGTAGGGGACACATTCACCAATGGTGAAGTTAAAATGTGGAACTGTTCTGATTCTATATTTGCCGAAAATAAGTTGAAAATTTGGCAACTTAACTTCAGGGACATCAACCGCTTAGATTTCAGTTGTAACCACATTTACACAAACGGCAATTACGGGCTTTACGTAGAAGGAAATAGCAAGCTAAACAGGTTTAGGGATAGTTACCTAGACACCTTATCAATTACAACAAAATTTAATGATATGCGGTTTTCTGGGGTTAACACAACAAACAACATTATTGAAGATTTCATAATTGCCAGAAGCTCCGTTGGTACAATATGCGACAACATAAACAGCGCCACTAACAATTTCGCAATGAACCTGTTCAACAATACAGGTCAGCGGTTACGGCATTGGCAAGTTATAGCTATACCTGATGCTAACTACGATTTTTCTGCTGAGGTAGCCGTAAGAGATGCAATTGAGCTTTCAGGTACGTTGACGTCAGAAAGAACTTTAACATTATACAAACTGCCGCAGCCGCTATCGATCTGGAATAGAACTGGGCAAACTTTAAATGTGACTTGCACAGGTGGTAGCATAACCGAGCCCATCTTAAACAACGAACGTAAAACTGCTTATTATGATGGCAATAACATTCGAATATTTTAATTTTCCTGCAGAAATCCCCTTTTAAATTTCAAATTTTTCGTTAATCGAGGATGCATATGAGCCTGCCTGTTATCTATGCCGGTAGTTTCAAGCCTATTAGCTTGGGCATCATGGTGCGAGAACTATTTTGGTTCAGCCACGTTGTAATTGACTGCGGCAAGTCCGTGATTGAAGCCCGCGGTGGTGTCGGCGTTGTTGAAACGCCAATTGAAGACTTTTTGCTGCGTTACAGCTGGATAAAGCGCGGTTTGTATAGCAGCGCAGTTCCAGTCGAACAGGCCATCGCCAATGCACGCAGAATGATCGGCACCGACTATGACGATGAGGTCCTTATCCGCATCGGGCTTGGTTTTGATGACCATATCGACCGCACACCACACGCGGTTATTTGCACTGAGCTTTTAGCATGCTGCACAAAAACCCCCAACCCAGAGTATTGGCACCGCTATCGAGTTAAAGACGCGTACAAACATACCCAATTTTTAAAAGCGGAGAACAACAATGTTTAATTTTGCAGGCAACAGCAGCCCACTTAACGCGGCAAACAATATGTCACTACACAAAACAAATCCAGGCATTGGCGCCGCACCGGCCGCCGATACCGAATTAACTGATGCACCATATGCACGACAGGCGTGCGCATTCGCGGCCCCTGTGGCGGACGGCGCCGCAGCGGTATCAGATTTATCTGCCGACGTAATTTTTGGTTTGCATCTGACCGTTAACCAAAACGCCCAATTTGTGGGTCTATGGTTAGGCGCAACCTATCTTGGATATTTTGTCCCGGATGAGCCGTTTAATTTCACCGGCAACGCGACCGAGCGGTCGTTTAAAGTGTCAGCTGAGACGACGGTGTTAGTCAGAACGAATCCGTAACAAGACAAATTCAGAAAAGGCACGGAAATGGCAAAGGCACTCAGTACACTCGGCCAAGGGTCAACATCTTTTATTGATGTACCGGATTGGACTCGACCAACCACTGGCACTTGGGCGTTTAGGTGTGTTTTTGCTATTCATAGTTTTGCAGCAAACAGTCAAATAGCAGGTCGTAGCGGTAGCACAAGCGGCTCAATTAGGGTGTTACCTGACGGTGCGTTAGTTTACAGAGATAATTCTATAAACCACATATCTTCAGCGGTGGGCGCAGTTGAATTAGACACAATTTATGAATTGTTACTCACATACGATACAGCAACCGATATTTATGAGCTGCATTTAAACGGGGAATTGATCGGGTCTGTAGTCTACGCTACAAACTCTGTCGTGTTTGCGCCATGCGATCAACTAGGTCGTTACTCAACAACAAGTGCAACTCCAATCACAATTTACGAGGCTGAGTTCACTGGGGGTACATACACCGACGGTTGGGATGAAACGACAGCAACTGGTGCGGGAACAGGCTGGGTAAGTGCCGGCGGCACTCGCAGTCTTACAATTGTAAACGCCACCGGCGAAGCTGACAGTTGGTGGGTTGACTACACAACCGGCCCGGCAGAAAACCCACAACACCACACCACCGGCGGCACACTAACCGCAGTATCAGCAGCAACCGCCACCACCACCGCCACCAACAAACAAATCATCGAAACATCAGCAACAGCGCTGGCCGTCATCACCGCACAGGCTCAAACCGAGGCAGTCAACGCCCAGAACCGCAGCACATCCGGCAACCTGAACGCAATTGCAACATCCATCGCCACAACAGCGGCAGCCAACAAACAAAACATCGTAACATCAGCCACCGGAATCCATATCTTTACCGGCTATGCAGACACATCGGCAGTCAACGATACCGACACCGTACAAAACCACGCCACTGGCGGCACGCTGGTAAGCATCGGCACCGCATCAGCCACCACCAGCGCAGCCAACAAACAACATAAAACCACCGGCGGAACGCTAATCACCATCTTTACCGGCACCGCGGGCACCAGCTGGGTCAATCAATTACCACAGCTGGCCGCGCTCGTTTATGAATTAAAAACGCGCACCAGATTTACGCAAAACATCGAAACATCCGGCCGCCATGCGCACCAGGTGAAAACAAAAACCAGATATCAATACGATATAAAAACGCGCAGCGGAGGCTAAATGTCAGCTATTGAGTTTAACCAGGGAACCAGTGGAATAGTCAGTATCTTGCACGAAGTGGACAATGTTGCAATCACGGGGATCGTCGCAGCCAAGTACTCAATGTACGGTAGTGCCGGCAACGTGCTACTAACAAAAACACTTGGCAGCGGCATAGAGTTTGTCGACGGGAAAATTAAAATTTCATTTAGTGAAGATGACACTAAAGAACTCTCTGGGAAGTTCACACATGAATGCCTAGTTATTGACTCACTGAATCGACCGTTATTTGTCCTTACTGGCACTATACGTTTCACACCAACAAGAGCAAGACTGGCATAGTTTATTCTTAAGCTACAGCCTTATAAAGCCAATCACTAAATTAGTCCCTGAATTTAGATAAAATGATCCATAGAACATTTTAATGTATGATGCTTGCGCCTTTCTAACTTAAGTACAATTTTGAAATGGCTTAAAATCGTGTACCACGCTGTGTACCAAACAACCCTTGGTAAGGGGTGTCAACTGTCACGCAAGGCGCGCGCAATAAGAAATTACAAACTTAGTCAAGTGACCCTTGGTATGGGTCACCACTGTAAGGAAAATGACATGCCAGTTATTACTCTGCCTGACGGAAGTCAGCGCGTTTTTGATGCCCCATTATCTGTATTAGACGTTGCCAAAGACATTGGTCCTGGCCTTGCCAAAGCGACCATCGCCGGCAAAATCGACGGTGTATTGGTCGATGCCTGTGAAATTATTGCCAGCGACGTGAAACTGGCCATTGTGACCAGCAAAGATGAAGCCGGCCTGGAGATTTTGCGCCACTCTTGTGCGCATTTATTAGGTCATGCCATCAAACAACTCTGGCCACACGTCAAAATGGCGATTGGTCCGGTCATCGACAACGGTTTTTATTATGACGTTGATTTAGACCGTCCAATCAGCACCGAAGATTTAGCAGCGCTGGAAGAGCGTATGCTGCAACTGGCCAAAACCGAATATGACGTGGTGAAGAAAAAAGTCAGCTGGCAACAAGCTTATGACACCTTTGCCGCGCGTGGCGAAAGCTACAAAATGGAAATTCTCGAGCAGAATGTCGCCAAAGACGACCAGCCGGGTTTATACCATCATGAAGAATACGTTGATATGTGCCGTGGTCCACACGTGCCAAATATGCGTTTTTGCCAACACTTCAAAATTATGAAAGTGGCCGGTGCTTACTGGCGTGGCGATTCCAAAAACAAAATGTTGCAGCGGATTTACGGTACAGCATGGGCAGATAAAAAGCAGCTGGGCGCTTATTTAACCCGCTTAGAAGAAGCTGAAAAACGCGATCACCGCAAAATCGGTAAAGCTCTGGATTTATTCCACTGGCAAGAAGAAGCGCCAGGTATGGTGTTCTGGCACAACGATGGCTGGACGATTTACACCGAGCTTGAAAAATATATCCGTGAAAAACTGCGCTCATTTGATTATGACGAAGTCAAAGGCCCTCTTATGATGGACCGTTCGCTGTGGGAAAAATCGGGCCACTGGGATAAATACTCCAGTGCCATGTTTACCACGGAGTCAGAAAAACGCGAGTACGCGATTAAACCGATGAACTGCCCGGGCCATGTGCAGATCTTCAACCAGGGCTTAAAGTCTTACCGTGATTTACCGCTGCGGATGGCTGAGTTTGGTTGTTGTCACCGCAATGAGCCATCAGGGTCATTACACGGTTTAATGCGGGTACGTGGTTTTACGCAGGACGACGCGCATATCTTCTGTACTGAAGAGCAAATTGAAGCTGAAGTCGGTGGTTGTATCGATATGGTGTACGAGACTTACAAAACTTTTGGTTTTGATAAAATCGTCGTCAAGCTGTCCACCCGCCCGGAAAAACGGGTAGGTTCCGATGAAATTTGGGACAAAGCCGAAAAAGCTTTGGCCGATGTGCTGACCAGTAAAGGCATCGAATTTGAGTATTTGCACGGTGAAGGCGCTTTCTACGGCCCGAAAATCGAATTTACTTTACACGATTGTTTGGACAGGGCCTGGCAATGTGGTACTGTGCAGCTCGATTTTTCAATGCCAGCGCGTTTAGGCGCCTCTTATGTGGCTGAAAACGGCGAGAAGCAAGTGCCGGTGATGATTCACCGTGCCATTTTAGGCTCGCTGGAACGTTTTATCGGTATTTTGATTGAAGAATATGCGGGTTTAATGCCGGCATGGTTGGCGCCAACGCAGGTTGTGGTAATGAACATTACCGATAATCAGGCCGATTATGTCAAAGAATTAGTAAAAACTTTCAAATCTCACGGTATTAGAGCAACTTCTGACTTGAGAAATGAGAAGATTGGCTTTAAAATCCGCGAGCACACGCTGGCCCGTGTTCCTTATCTGGTTGTCGTCGGTGACAAAGAAGTTGAAGCCGGTGATTTAGCCTTAAGAACACGTAAAGGCGAAGACTTAGGAAAGATGTCTGTACAAGCGTTGGTTGAAAAACTAACCACAGAGATCAAAGACCGGGTCTGATGATATTAATCCTTGGAGGAACATACCATTAAAGTAGGAAAGAAACCGTTACCAACGAACAGACCGAATCGTATTAACGAAGAAATCAACGTCCGCGAAGTGCGTTTGATTGGTCTGGAAGGTGAACAATTAGGTGTAGTAGGTACCGCTGATGCCATTAAAATGGCCGAGGAAGGTGGTTGTGATCTGGTAGAAATCAGTCCAACAGCTGAGCCGCCTGTTTGTAAGTTAATGGACTATGGTAAGTTCCTCTTCGAAAAGGGTAAAGCTGCGAAAGAGCAGAAGAAGAAGCAAAAACAGATCCAGATCAAGGAAATTAAATTCCGGCCTGGAACTGATGAAGGCGATTACCAGGTAAAACTACGCAACCTGCGTCGCTTCATTGAAGAGGGTGACAAAGCTAAAGTAACACTACGTTATCGTGGTCGTGAAATGGCGCATCTTGACATCGGTATTGACGTTTTAAACCGGATCAAAGACGACATGGCAGATATCGCTATCTGTGAATCGTTCCCAAGTCGGGTTGAAGGCCGTCAGATGATTATGATGCTGGCCCCAAATAAGAAGTAATAAGTGCATACAAGTAAAAGTCGTGTTCCGCTGCGGTAACGCAGTGGAGTGTGGCTTTTCGCCTTATTATTCGTTGTAATCAAAACAATGCGAGTTTTTTAACTATGCCTAAGATGAAAACCAACAAAGGTGCTGCAAAGCGCTTTAAAAAAACCGCTTCTGGTGGTTTTAAACGTAAGCAATCACATCTTCGCCACATCCTGACGAAGAAGTCTTCTAAGCGTAAGCGTCAGTTAGGTCCAAAAACGTTAGTTGCAAAAGTTGACGTCGCTGGTATCGCTCGCTGCTTGCCATACGCATAATATTAGGAGATTTTAAATGCCAAGAGTAAAACGTGGTGTGACCGCACGTGCGCGTCACAAGAAGGTATTAAACCAGGCTAAAGGTTACTACGGTGCCCGTAGCCGTGTTTATCGTGTAGCTTTCCAAGCAGTTATCAAAGCCGGCCAATACGCTTACCGTGACCGTCGTCAACGTAAACGTCAATTCCGTCAACTGTGGATCGCGCGTATTAACGCTGCTTCACGTCAAAACGGTTTATCTTACAGCCGTTTCATCGATGGTCTGAAAAGAGCATCTGTTGAAATCGACCGTAAAATTCTGGCTGACATCGCTGTATATGACAAAGGTGCATTCGCTGCCCTGGTGTCTAAAGCGAAACAAGCTTTAACTGCTTAAATTTTAAGTAGTTTAAAAAGGCAGCTCCGGCTGCCTTTTTTGTGTTTGTAGTTTTTGTCATAGCTGTAACCTTTTGTGCCCATCCTTAGTCCACTTTTTCGTCGCAATAACATATTCTGAGGTTGAAACTAATCTGGTGATCGTCAGGTAATTTGCTACACTTTATTTACCTAAAACAGAGAAGGATATGTGATGAGGCGATGTTTAGCCTTGTTAACAACATGGATAGTTGGTTCGTTGTTGTTTCCGCTTTGCGCACAACCTCTGATCATCAAGTATCCGGCTGTTGCCACGATGAGCGACTTTCGTTCGGAGTATCCGATCGCTTTGTTGCAACTTGCTTTGGATAAAGCCGGTGTCAACGCCGAGCTGCAATCATCAGCTGAACCGATGTCAAAAAGCCGGGCACTGCATTTGCTAAACACCGGTGGCGGCATTGATATCGTTTGGACCATGACCTCGACGGAGCGGGAACTGCAGTATCTACCGATCCGGATCCCGATTTATCGGGGCCTTGGCAGCTATCGGTTGCTACTGATTAATGGTGCCGATCAACCAAAATTCAGTCAGTTAAAGAACAAAAAAGCTCTGCAACAGCTCAGATTTGCACAGGTACACGATTGGGTTGATACAGAAATTCTGCGTACCAACCGTTTTTCGATCCTCGCGGTGTCAAAGTACGAAAATTTATTTCAAATGTTATTAAAGAACCGGGTCGATGCCATTCCGCGCGGAGTGCTGGAAATAGACGCTGAACGACAAACCTGGCAACAGCAGGGTCTGGTCATTGAGACTGATTGGTTAATTTATTACCCTGGGGCGGTCTATTTTTTTGTGAAACAAGACAATCTGACTCTGGCGGCCACGGTTGAAACTGGTCTGCGTAAAGCGTTGGCAGATGGTAGTTTTCTAGCGCTGTTTCAGCAATTTTTTCAAAAGCATTTACAGCAGATGGCTCTAGAACGACGAACGGTTATTGAACTGCCAAATCCGTTTTTGCCCCCGTTGACACCCATTGATGATGCGAGTCTTTGGCATAAATCGGACAACCAATAACTCAGATAATTTGTGTTACAGTTGCGGCGCCGGGTTGCAGTAGCAATTCGTCTTAACTTACAGTGGCCGCTGTCGCAGTTTTAAATTGCTCGCTAGGTAAAAGTGCAAGGTAATAGCGCATCGTAATAGTGCAGGGCACAAGCCACTATCGCCAACCAGAGGCTCACCGTGGACGTATTTTTCGCAGTACTGTTTTTCGCATTTTCCAGTTCAATCATGCTTGGCCCCAACAACTTGATGATCATGTCGTCCGGTGTAAACTACGGCATCAAAGCCAGTTTGCCGCATTTGTTTGGCATTTGTCTGGGTTTTCCGACCATGGTGCTGCCGGTGATTTCTGAGCTATGGTACGCCTGGTAATATACTGCTGTTTGCGAACGGCGAGCTGTAAATTTGTTATGTTTGAAGGCCGTTTCGACTATGATTACGATAATTTTCACCATTTGAGCCAGAGCTGTAGCCGTAGGATCCGAAGTGCCGATGCGAGAGCAACAACAGGAAAAAATCAATCTGGAGCACGATGCCGCAAGGTTATTTATGCGACTGTATGAAAGCAAATTTCAGCAGCCGATGCGCCATATCTGGCATAACGAGCCTGCTAAACCTGATGTTTCTTGTTACCTCGCACAGCAGCGCTTAGATTTAGAAATAGCCCACTTGTATGGCAGTGAAGCGGAAGCTATGCATATCCTCGGCCGCCCATTGTCTTTACAAACCCATCAACAATTACTGGCGTTACAGCAGGTACCAGCAGAGCATCGTTTACTAGAAGCTTTAAACCGGCTGATTGCACAAAAAGGCCGGAAAAGTTATGACAGTAAGCGGGTCTGGCTGGTGATCCGTAATGCAAATCCTCATTGGCGTTGTCAGGATCTACAGCAACACCGGCCACGCTTATTGTTACCTAGCCAACATCCGTTTGAACAAATCTGGCTGGTTGGCGATATGGCAGGTTTGTCGGGCATATTGCCGTTGTATCCGGTAGAAATGTGGCAACAAGCGCTGCCACCGATATGAAGCACTGGTATCAAAGTTATCTTGCCTTGTTAACGACTATCGCAGGCTGCCGTTATCCTGCGCTTGGTTGGTTGTGGCTACTGTTGCTAGCGAGTTGTGGCTGGACAGGGTATTGGCTGTTTGCCGAACAGCGGCATGGCGGCGAGTTATTGCTGCCGTTGCTGGTGACTTTGTGGTTGCTCATCTGGTTGTTTATCCGACTAATTTTTAATTTTCAACCGCTGTTGTTGCCGGCAGGGGCTGGCTGGCGCTATAAACTCCGACAGGCTTGGTTTTATCTGAAGTTGCATGGCACTGCCTGTGTTATTTTTTTATTGATCTTTGGTTGTGTGCTGATCAGTCTGAAACTGGCAACGGTGATTTGGCGCTCATTTGGCTGATATGTTTATCAGCACAACTATTAATACCCAAAAATACCCAAAAATACCCAAAATCATTGAAGATTCGGGTAGGTTACACCTGATTTAATTGTCGACCCGGAGAAAACTCATGTCCGTTCGGACTCTCAAACGTTGTGATGTATTTTGTAGTGTCATTGATAATTTTGGCGATATTGGTATTTGCTGGCGACTTTCCAGACAAATGGCTGCTGAGCATGGTGTTGCCGTGACTTTATGGGTGAATGATTTAACAAGTTTTCAGCGGATTTGTCCGGAGTTAAATCCACAGTTGCCCCTGCAGCAACTGGCCGGTGTGCAGATCAGGCAATGGCAGGCGGAGTTACCAGCGCTTGCGTTGGATGACTTCCCTGATTTACTGATTGAAGCGCTGGCTTGTACCGTTCCAGCCTCTTATCTGGAACAGTTCTCAACAGTTCGCCCCGACGCCATTTGGTTGAATCTGGAGTATTTATCCGCAGAAGACTGGGTACATGGCTGTCACGCACTGGCGTCGCCGCAAACCGGCAGCAATCTAGCCAAGTATTTCTTTTTCCCTGGTTTTACTGTGCAAACCGGTGGTTTGTTACGCGAAAATGGCCTGGTTGATGCCCTGCAAAAATTTAGTCAGGATTTGCCCACGCAGCAGCAGTTTTGGCAGCGCGTTGGTATTACCGATGCCATGGATTATCAGTTAAAAATTTCTTTATTTTGTTATCAACAGCAAGCAATTGCTAGCTTTATCAGGCAATTGCAGCAATTGCCGCAATCGGTGCTGCTACTGGTGCCGGAAGGTGTGGTCGCAGAGCAATTGCGTGCTCTTTGGCCAGCGCTTACAAGCAATAGCACTGTGAACCTGGACAACCTTAAGATCCAAATTCTGCCATTTTTGCCACAACCGCAATATGACTATCTGTTAGCGGCCTGTGATATCAATTTTGTGCGCGGCGAAGATTCGGTGATCCGGGCGCATTGGGCGGGTAAGCCAATGATTTGGCAAATTTATCGCCAACAAGAACAAGCCCATCAGGTGAAATTGCAGGCATTTCTGGATAAATATTTAGCGACGGCAACGCCAACACTTGCTGAGCTCATCCGGCAGCTGCATATCCGCTGGGATCTTGAAATACCACTTGCAGACCTACTACCGTTATTTATTGAAAATATTGAAGAAATTACAAAATATCAGCAGCAGTGGCAGCAGTTTTTGTTGTTACAGCAAGATCTTGTTACCAACCTCGTGCGTTTTGCTGAAAATAAATTTATAATGCCCCGCAATTTTTCCTAACAAGAAGATATTTCAATTATGATGAAGACTGCTCAAGAAGTACGCGCTGGCCAGGTGATCATGGTCAACAACGAGCCAATGGTTGTTCAGAAAGCTGAATTCAACAAATCTGGCCGTAATGCTGCTGTTGTAAAAATGAAAATGAAAGGTCTGTTGACCGGTGGCGGTCTTGAGACTGTTTACCGTGCAGACGACAAGTTCGAACAAGTCATGCTGGACACTAAAGAAGTGACTTATTCTTACTACGCCGACCCAATGTACGTATTCATGGATGCTGAATACAACCAATACGAAATCGAAGCTGAAAACATGACTGAAGCGCTGAAGTACCTGGTGCCGGATATGCAGTGTTCAGTGGTATTCTACGGTGAGCGCGCGATTTCTGTTGACCTGCCGCCATTCGTTATCCGTGAAGTTGTGTACTCAGAACCAGCTGCTCGTGGTGATACTTCAGGCAAAGTGATGAAGCCAGCTAAACTGGACACCGGTTTTGAACTGATGGTGCCAGCATTCGTTGAGACCGGTGACAAAATCGAAATCGACACCCGTACTGATGAATACCGTGGCCGTGCTAAGTAATTAGCCGACTGTTGAAAGAACCCGCCATTTTGTGCGGGTTTTTTTATGGCTGAATTTCTCAAAATACCTCCCGCTCATCCTTGTCGTTGCAGGGGAATTTGCAACTTTCTCGTTCTGAGTCGTTATATTCTGGCCATTTTATATAAATCTCCAAGTTGTAAATTTGGATCCCGGCTTTGTTTGAGTTGGCATAACAACAACAAGGCGCAGCTAAAAGCATCGGCCAACGCATGATGTTGCTGGCTGGTTGGTAAATGGTGCCGCGCCAGGCAAGCATTCAGCTGTAAATCACGGCTTTTTAACACTTTACCTTGTTGCTGCAGGCGCTGCATTTCCAGCGCCATGGTGTCGACAAAGCGCAGTTTTGGTGCTTTTCCAAATATCCTCTGACAAGCAACAGTGATGAATTGTTGTTCTATTTTAGCGTGATGCGCGACAAAGACTGCTCCGGCAAAGCTGCTTAGTAATTCACAGAGGACGTCGCTGAGTTCGCGGGCACCTTTTAAATGGTTGTCGTGTAGACCATGGAACACTGCGCTTTGGCCAACGCTGACCGGAGTTGCGATTAAATGGTGTTTCGCCTTTGCCAACACAATTTCCTGTGCCTCGATCACCACCCAACCGATACTGACGATGTAGTCGGTGTTGGCATTCAGTCCGGTTGTTTCTAAATCGACAACGACAAAACGACAATCCGCGATATTGCGCTGGGGATCGGCCGCCGGGATTTGTTCAAATTGGCGAATGACTTCACTGACGGGTTCTTTCTTGATAAAGCGGTTGCCAAAGCTCTGGGCAAAGCTCAGCTTTTGCAGCAAAGTTCGCCAGTGTTGCCAAAGCTGCATGTCACAACTCCCGGCAAAAACGGTAACGTAACGATTGCTGCGCGGCATTAATCACATGAAAGCAGTCTTTAAGTTGATGCCGTTGTAAACTCGATAACACACCAGGATCTAATAAATTGGTCACGTCATGGCCTTGTTGCAATTCATGGACATGTTTGTCAAACCGCAGCTGTGACAGCACATCAAAGGCATCCAGCAGATTTTGCATTTGTTTTACTTCAATGATCTGTTGCTGTGCGAGTTGTTGTAAGCGCGCTCGGGTATTGACGTCGCTGATACCGGCGGACAAGGCATACACTCTGACAATATCCGTCAGCAGGCTGATTCCACGCTTTTTCAGATCCAGGCCCTTTTTATGCTGACCATCAGCTTCCAGGATGAAATTTTTAAACAAGCCAAGTGGGGCAGTTCGTTCCAACGCAGTTTGCGCCAGATGCAGTAAAAACAAATCGTTATCCACAGTGCGCGCCAAAATATCCTGCTGCAACGCATTAAAAAGACCCCGACTACCTTCAATCACCCGCAGGTCAAAATAAATACTGGCATTGAGTAATGCTTCTGGCGTCGGTGTGCCAATCCAGCGCGCAAAACGGCTCGACCAGCCTTTTAAGCTCAGTCGAAGTTCGGCATTACTCGCCATAATATTGCCGGGGCATAATTTCACCCCACAGCGCGCTAGCCCCTGACAGACAAATTCCGCCAGCGCTTGAAAATAGTCAGCGATTTCGCCAACCGGTTCTTTTTCAAGTAACAACGCATTGTCCTGATCGGCGTTCAGACTTTGGTCCATCCGCGCCTGTGAACCAAACGCCAGCCAACTGAACACACAAGGCGCTTTGCCAAGCTGTAGTTGGGCCAGCTGGATTAATTTTTGGGTGAGGGCATCTGTGAGTGTTGTCAGAATATGACTGGCTTCAGCGGCTGGTACCTGTTGTTTACCCAGTACCTGTGTTAGTTCTTTGAATTGCAGACTGCATTGCTCCAGGCCGTCGACAGTTTGCTGGCGATGAATTTGGCCAATCAGATACACCGGATGGTCTTGCTGCGCCCGAATGATGTCGGTCGCTGTGATCATACTAAAGCTTAAGTTTTGATCCAGTACCGGCAGATGATGAATATTGTGGCGGCTCATCAATTGCACTGCTTCAAACACGTAGGCGTGGCGGTCGATATGATACGGCTGGCGGGTCATGATTTGGCAAACCTGGGTGCTGGCTGGTAAATCTTTTGCCAGCACGCGGCTGCGTAAGTCGCGATCGGTGACAATCCCAACCAGTTTGTTCCGCTCTTCGACCAATAATGACGACACCCGTTGTTCGGTCATTAGCGTGGCAGCAATCTGCACCGTTTGCGCCGGGGCAATGGTCACTTTGCGGTGGTGCACGATATCGTCGATTTTTAAGGTGAAGCGATTGTTGTGCTGTTGCTCCTGATATTGGTGCAGCCGACGGCTAAACAGGCGCTGAAAAAAAGTATCGAAATTTTTATATTGATGACGTAGCTTGTGGAAAGTGGCACTGTCCAACCAATATACCAGGCCATCTTCTTCACAGCGTAACTGGTCCTTTTCAGTGAGCTCAGTGAGCAACCGCTGATAACCGTAAAAGTCACCTTCCTGCAATTTTGCCAAAAGTTGTTGCTGGTCGCTGTACAACGAAAAAACGCCGCTGCGGACAATCAGCAGCCGGTTGGTATCTGCGGGAACTAACTCTTGTGCCTGATAATAATAAATGGTGAATTGGCGGGTCAGCCGACTGATTTGTGCCGGCGGCAGTTGGCTAAATGGGGTGGTATTCGCCAGAAATTTGCTTACTTCGCTGATGTCGCTCATATCAATGACCACGCCTGCCTTGGTCTGAACACTGTAGCAAGCGGCGCCATTCTTCGACAGTCTACTTTAGTCGGAGCGATCGGAATGACACAGGTGCTGCAGCAGTTGATCATTAGCTGCCAACGGTTGCCAATTGGCATCAACGGGCTCACCTGGCTTGGGAAGTAGCAAGGTATCGCTATATACCGCACGTGTTTGCAAAGCACAGTGGATCACCTGTTTAATCCGTCTGGCAGGTTGGCGGTGTTCAAAAAAGTACAGATCCACCAGTTTTAAATCTTGGTTGTGTTGGTTTGTGCTGGCGTTTTTCGCGTCCATCGCCACAAACTGTAACGTATGAGGTTTCAGATAACTCCACGGCCGCCACCAGCTGGAACTTTCGATGGTTCGCACCACAACAACACCTTCGGGTAATAAGCTGCTTTGATGACGGAACCAGTTGTATTCACCATGAATTTGAAAGGTCAGCATGCCAAGACCGGCAAACACCGGCACCCAGTACTTAGGCAGGCGTTGACGGCTGAATTTACATAACAGGAGGGCGATCCCTGCAGCGCCAACACCGGCGATGATTGTGGCCAGAAGTTCCCAAAGCATCGTCATCGTTTTCCTTTTTTTAGTCTTTGCGATAAAAAATGGGCCGGTGAAGGCCCATCAGTCGCAGCTGCCAATTAATGATCAACCGCTATACCAGCACCCCGTGGGAAGCGTACGCTTTCCACCAGATCCTGAATCGCTTTGGGTGGTTGTTCCGTCACAGCGGACACGCCAAAGGCGACCAGGAAGTTAATTGCTGCACCTACAGCACCAATCGACAGGGGCGAAATTCCGAAGATCCAATTTTCTGGTACGTTTTCAAATGAAGCCGTACCCGGAATAAAGAACCAGCCAAGGTACAGGAAGATGTAGACGCAGGTAAAGACCAAGCCTGCTAACATCCCCAAAATCGCGCCTTTGCTATTCACCCGTTTCGAGAAAATCCCCATCATCAACGCCGGGAATATCGAGGCGGCGGCGATCCCAAAGGCCAGCGCAACAGTTTGTGCGGCAAAGCCGGGCGGATTCATGCCAAGCCAGGTCGCGACCACTATTGCCACACCCATGGAGATCCGCGCATAACGCAGCTCTTGTTTTTCGGTGATATGCGGGTTAATCGAGCCTTTAATCAAGTCGTGGCTGATGGCGGAAGAAATCGCCAGCAACAAACCTGCGGCTGTGGATAACGCTGCAGCTAAACCACCTGCGGCAATTAAACCCACCACCCAGCCCGGTAAATTGGCAATCTCAGGATTGGCCAGCACCAGAATATCGTTGTTGACCGTCAGCTCATTGCCTTTCCAACCGCGTTCAGTTGCGGTGGCTTCAAAAGCTGGGCTGTGGTTATACAACTGGATACGGCCGTCACCATTTAAATCGTCGTGCTTAATTAAACCGGTTTTTTCCCAGTTTTTGATCCAGTCCGGCCGATCTTCATATTTAATGGCATCGGCAGTTGGGCCATCCGGGAAAATAGTCGTCATCAGGTTTAACCGTGCCATTGAAGCAACGGCAGGCGCAGTCAGATACAGGATCGCAATAAACACCAACGCCCAGCCCGCTGACCAACGCGCATCTGCCACTTTGGGTACCGTGAAGAACCGAATAATGACGTGCGGTAAACCGGCGGTACCAATCATCAGTGATAAGGTGAACAACACCATATTTAATTTGTTATCGACATCAGCGGTGTAGTCGACAAAACCTAGTTCACGCACTACTTCGTCTAGTTTTTGCAGCAGTGGTACCCCTGATTGCACATGATCCGAAAACAAACCAAGTGGTGGTAAGAAAGTGTCGGTCAGTTGCAGCGAAATAAATACCGCCGGAATGGTGTAGGCAACTATCAGCACCACGTACTGCGCAACTTGCGTGTAAGTAATACCTTTCATACCGCCAAGTACGGCGTACATAAATACAATGACGGCGGCGATAATTAAACCGGCGTCACTGCTCACTTCCAGGAAGCGGGAAAACGCCACGCCAGCGCCGGTCATTTGTCCAATCACGTAAGTGACGGATGCAATAATTAAACAGGCGACAGCCACTAAACGCGCGCCGGAGCTGTAAAAACGATCGCCGATAAAATCCGGTACTGTGAATTTGCCGAATTTACGCAAATAAGGCGCTAACAGCATCGCCAGTAACACATAACCGCCGGTCCAGCCCATTAAGTAAGTAGAATTGGCGTAACCACCAACTGAAATTAACCCGGCCATTGAAATAAACGATGCTGCCGACATCCAGTCCGCAGCGGTTGCCATGCCGTTCATCACTGGATGAACACCACCACCAGCGACATAAAACTCTTTGGTAGAACCGGCTCGGGCCCAAATCGCAATAGCGATATAGAGCGCAAAAGAACCGCAGACAAAAATCATATTAATCGCAAATTGGCTCATCAGCGGTTACTCCTCGTCCAGGCCATATGCTTTATCAAGTTGGTTCATCTTCCAGGCATAGAAGAAAATCAACATGATAAAGGTAATAATTGAACCCTGTTGCGCGAACCAAAAGCCTAAATCAGTTCCACCTACCGCTATTCCCGCCAATAATGGCCGGAAGATAATACCAAAACCATAGGACACCAGCGCCCAGACGATTAGGCTACCGATGATCAGACGCAAATTGGCTTTCCAATAGGCCTCTGCATTTTTATCATGCACCGTCATTGTTTAAATCCTTCTTTTGTTATTGTTACGAGCAGCTTTAATCTAGCAGTTGGCTGTTATAGCGAAAGCCCGACTTTAGTCGAAGGGCATCATTGGTGTATTGACATCGAACGGCCACTGGCCAACATTAGCGGTTAGTTGTGGCCGAATTAAGTCATGGAGAAGGGTGTGGCGGCGTGGATTGTTGCAGTATTGGCGTTACTTTATGTCGGAGGTTTGTTTCTGATCGCCAACTGGGCGGAGCGGCATGCGTCGGATCAGCTACTACGAAAGTATGGGGGGCTGATTTATAGTCTGGCGCTCGCGGTTTATTGTACTTCATGGACTTATTACGGCGCCGTTGGTTCGGCCATTAGTTCCGGTTGGGACTATGTACCAATTTATCTCGGGCCCTTACTGGTGTTTGTGTTTGGCCAGCCCGTGCTGCGTAAGTTGTTGTTTGTTGCCAAGAAACACAATGTCACTTCAATTACCGATTTTATTAGCGCCCGTTATGGGAAACGTCACGCTATCGCAGCGATGAGCGCTATGTTATGCCTGATTGTGGTGGTGCCTTATATCGCTCTGCAGTTAAAAGCAGTTGCGGCGTCTTATCAGGTGTTGTTGGGCCAATCGGAAAATACCCAGGCTGAATGGTGGCGTGATTCAGCGTTGTTAAGCGCCGTCACCATGACGTTGTTCGCGATTTTGTTTGGTACCCGCAAAGTGCATTTAACCGAACAAAATCGTGGCGTGATGGTGGCAATAGCCTTTGAATCGGTGATCAAACTCGCAGCACTTTTGACACTGGCGCTGGCGGTTTGCTGGTTTATATTGGACCGGCCATGGCATATTCTGGGGGATTTTACCCAGTATGCTGCAACCCGCAGTAGTACTGACTCTTTTAGTGTGCTCGCTTTTATCACCAAAACTATTTTGGCGATGGCGGCGATTTTTCTGCTGCCAAGGCAATTTCACGTCACTTTTGTCGAAAATGTCTCTGCCAATCATCTGCAGCACGCCAAACGCTGGTTCAGTGGATATTTGGTGCTAGTGACTGTAGTGGTGCTACCGATTGCGCTCGCTGGGTTTCAATTATTTCCACAACAACTGGCCCAAGCCGATAGTTTTGTGTTGTTGCTGCCGGCAAGTCAGGGCTGGGAAAGTATCAGCGCACTGGTGTTTATTGGCGGTTTTTCCGCTGCAACTTCGATGATTATTATCGCCACACTGGCGCTCAGCACCATGATTAGCAACGATGTGGTCATGCCAACCTTGCTGCGGGCATCACCGCATGAACAATTAGCCAAAGATTATAGCCCGCTGATCCTGGGGGTTCGCCGCTTGATGATTGTCATGGTGATGGCACTGTCATATGGCTATTACAGTTTATTCGCCCGCAACTACGACTTGGCAGAAACTGGTCTGCTGGCCTTTGCATTGATTATTCAGCTGGCGCCAGCGGTACTTGGTGGTTTGTACTGGCGGCATGGTCATGCGCTTGGTGTATATGCCGGAGTTGGTGTTGGGTTCACCCTGTGGTTTTTTTGCCTGATGTTGCCACAACTGGTCAGTGTTGGTGTCGTCGATAGCGTTATCATGCAACAAGGTTTGTTTGGTCAAAGCTGGCTGAAACCGACCATGTTATTTGGGCTGGAACTTGACTCGCTAAGCCACGGAGTGTTCTGGTCGCTTGGACTGAATTTACTGGCTTATGTAGGGATGTCGTTGCTGAACAAAGCCGATTTGAACGATCGGTTGCAAGCGGTTGCTTTTGTAAAACCAAATTTGCCGCTGGATGAAGTCAAAACTGCCAGACGTAGCCGGGTCTATGGCCAGGATTTAAAAACCCTATTAGAACGTTTTATCGGCGTTAGCCGTGCCGATGAGTCGATTGCTGAATTTAACCGGCGCCAACTGCAACCTGTCGCGTTGGATGAAATGCCCGAGCCAGCGCTGGTGCGCCACATTGAACGTGAATTAGCGGGGGTTATTGGTTCGTCCAGCTCCGCTGCTATGGTCAATGCCGTGCTTGATGGCCGGCAACTGGCGTTTGAAGATGTGGTGACGTTATTTGATGATACCCGGCAGGCAATCCAGTTTTCACGCAAAATTTTGTTCTCCACGCTGGAGCATTTAAGTCAGGGCGTGAGTGTGGTTGATCGTGATTTGCAGCTGGTGGCCTGGAACCGCCAGTATCTGGACATGTTTCATTACCCTGAAAGCATGGTGCGGGTTGGCCGCTCAATCGCCGACATCGTCCGGTTTAACGCGGAGCGCGGATTGTGTGGCGAAGGTAGCGCCGAAGAGCATGTACAAAAGCGGTTGTTGCATATGCAGCGTGGTACGGCGCATGTGTTTCAGCGGGTACGGCCAGATGGCTCGGTGATTGAAATGCGCGGAAATCCTATTCCCGGTGGTGGTTTTGTCACTAGTTTTACCGACATTACCGAGCATGTAAAAGCAGTGCAGCAACTGGCGGAAGCCAAGCTGCATCTGGAACAGCGGGTGGTCGAGCGCACACAGCAAATTAGCCAGATGAACGAAGATCTGCGCGATGAAATAGAGTTACGTCGGATCACCGAGCAACAATTGCTGGTGGCAAAAGCCGAAGCCGAAAGTGCCAACGCCTCTAAAACCAGATTTTTGGCACTGGCCAGTCACGATATTCTGCAGCCACTGAATGCGGCGAGACTTTTTACCGCGGCCCTCCAGGAACAATCTGAACCAGCGCGGCAGCAAGCAACAATTACTCAGCTGGATAATTCACTGAAAGCCACCGAAGAGTTGATTTCGACGTTACTTGAAATTGCCAAACTGGATGATGGCAAGCTTGAACCGGCACGGCAGCCGGTGGAACTAGCCAATTTATTGCTGCAGTTAAAGGACGAATATTCGTTGCTTGCGGCGCAAAAAGACTTGCAACTGAAAGTGCGGGTTGCGCCTTATCTGGTCCAAAGTAACCCGACGTATCTTCGGCGGATTTTACAAAATATGTTGTCGAACGCCATCAAATACACCCCCAAAGGTACGGTGCTATTGGGCTGCCGTCGCCACGGTGCAACACTTTGTATTGAAATGTGGGATACCGGCCCTGGCATCGCGTCGCAGGATTTATCTCACATTTTCGACGATTTTTACCGGGTTGAAGCGACGTCGCGGGGGGAACCTGGCGTTGGGCTGGGGCTTGGTGTCGTGCAGCGGATGGCAAAAAGTCTTGGTCATCCGCTTGAAGTGAAATCAGTGCCGGGTAAAGGATCGGTCTTTCGATTGACAGTCCCATATCTGGGGATGGTTGCAACTTTGGATAGCCCAGAGCAAACAGCGCCGGTGGCTTCAACCAATACCAGCCCGTTCGCCGATTTATCAATTTGTTGTGTGGATGATGATGTCACAAATCTCGCGGCACTTGAAGCACTCCTCCGGCAATGGGGCGTCGGACAGCTACAAAGCTGCCATGATCCGGCCAGTACTTTGCGACTGGCCAAAACAGCTGCAGCGCCGGATGTGTTGATCCTCGATTACCAGTTAGGCCAACATCAGCATGGGCTGGATTTATACCAACAGTTGCAGCAAGATTGGCCAGCAGTGCCCGCGATCCTGGTGTCTGCTGCACCGGAACCCGATTTACCGCAGCGGGCCAAACAAGCCGGGATGATTTTTTTGGCGAAACCAATTAAAGCGGCGGCACTTCGGGCCAGTCTGAATTATCTTCGGTTAGCCAAAGGCAGATAATGAGATTGGTTTTTGAGATGCCCGTGATAGGATTATCTTATCAATTGAAGGAGTCATGAATTAGATGCACGCAAAGCTGGAACGCCGATTTTTTTTAATGTTATTGATTGTGGTCACTTTTGCCTTTGGCCTGGTATTAGAGCCATTCTGGGGCGCGATTTTCTGGGCGGCAGCGCTTACCGTGATCTTTTATCCGCTGCAAACTTTTTTGCTGCAAAAGCTTGGACCCAAACCCAATCGGGTCGCGGCGTTGACACTGCTAATTTGTGTGGTGATGGTGGTATTACCGTTATTGGCTATCGGTGCTTCATTTGTACAGGAAGGGGTCAGCTTTTATCAGCGCATTGAAAAAGGCGAGCTGAATCCGGAAGCGACACTGGATAAAATCCGTTTGGCATTTCCGGTCGTCACCAACACCTTGCAGGAATTTGGAGTTGATACCGACAATATCAAACAACGTTTATCTGAAGCTGCGGTTGCCGGTAGTAAAATGTTGGCAGAAAAGACTTTTGCCGTTGGCCAAAATGCCGCCGGTTTGTTTTTAAATATTGGTTTGATGTTGTATCTGGCGTTTTTTCTACTGCGCGATGGCGCAAAACTGGTGGAATTGTTTATTGTCGCGCTGCCGTTGGGTGACGAGCGCGAGCGGATGTTGTTCGCAAAGTTTGCTGAAGTGACCCGTGCAACCGTGAAAGGTAATTTGGTGGTCGCGGTGGTGCAAGGCGTGCTTGGCGGGATTATTTTGTGGGTACTTGATGTACCGGCGCCTATTTTATGGGGCGTGGTGATGACCTTCTTAAGTTTGTTGCCGGCGATTGGTGCGGCCTTGGTCTGGTTCCCGGTGTCGTTGTATTTGTATTCAACCGGGCAGTGGTGGCAAGCCACAGTGTTGATTGCCTACGGCGCTTTGGTGATTGGACTGGCAGATAACATTCTGCGGCCATTGCTGGTCGGGCGTGATACTAAATTGCCGGATTACATCGTGCTGTTTTCGACCCTCGGTGGTATTACCTTGCTCGGCATCAACGGTTTTGTGCTGGGGCCATTGATTGCCGCGCTATTTTTGGCGTTCTGGCAAATCTTTATCACTGAATTTAATCAGGCTGGTTTTACCACCGCTGAAATTTCAACCGATGTCGCTGAAAAGCGGATGGATAGCCGAACCATTGAATAAGTAACTTTAGGAGGCGTCCTTGGGATCTAACAATTTTGAGGAACGCCTGGCTGTTTTATTTACCGAGCCCCAGCAACGCAATCATTATCGGGATTTTGTCAGACAGCTGTGGTCTCGGCTGAGTTCAGACCTTTGCACACCTGCCGTAATTGGACTAACCGGCGCTCAGGGCAGCGGTAAAACAACGCTGGCGACGATGCTGCAGTTATGGGCGCGCGAGCAAGGTATTGTCGCAGCAACGGTGTCGCTGGATGATTATTACCTGAGTCAACAACAACGCTTGGTGTTAGCAACCACAGTCCATCCACTGCTGGCAATGCGCGGTATGCCGGGTAGCCATCATATCGAACAAGCAATTTTTGACGCCCAAGCTGTACAGCAGGGTGAATCGGCATCCTTACCAACCTTTGATAAAGCTCTGGATGAACCAGGCGAACCCGGCGCGTTACAGCATATTGATCTGTTGATCGTCGAAGGTTGGTGTTTAGGATTAACCCCACAAACGCCTGAGCAATTAAATTGCGCAGTAAATACACTGGAGCTGACTGAAGATCAAACCGCCGGCTGGCGGACTTTTGTCAATCAACAACTAGCAGGGCTTTACCAGCAATACTGGCAATTGTTGAGCAAGTTGATTTGGTTGAAGGCGCCGGATTGGCCAGCGATTTGTCGTTGGCGGGCGCAGCAGGAACAGCAACTGCGCTTAAACCGTGGTAAAGGCATGAATGATGCAGAACTTGAGCGTTTTATGCAGAGTTTTCAAAGGCTAACGGAGCATAGCTTTCTGGTACTGCCGCAACGGGCGGATGTAGTGGTGGAGTTAGACCACTTACATCAACCGCATTTGCATCAACCGCATTTACATCAACAGCATTTACACCAACCAAAGCTGCGTTAAGCTGGATCGTGCTGCGCCATCGCGCGGTCCACCGGCGGCTCGAGCTGTAGCCTTTGTGCCTGGATCACCACTTGAGTACGATTGGTCACCCCTAACTTTCTGAAAATTGCGGTCAGATGGGCTTTGACTGTCGCTTCAGAGATATGCAAATCATAGGCAATTTGTTTATTCAGCCAACCTTCGGTCAGGTAATACAACACTTTATATTGTTGATTGGTCAGCTGTGCCACTTTGGCGGCTAAATCTAAATCCGCTAAGTTGTTTGGATCGGGTTTAAATAACGCCTGTAAATTTTGCGGTAACCAGATTTCGCCATCCATCACTGCGCTCAACGCTTTGCCAATTTCTACCGGATGTGCCGATTTTGGTACATAAGCCGAAGCACCAAAGTTCATTACCCTTCGAATGACGTCTGGATCGTCGCTGGCGGAGATCACCACGATGGGTAAAGTTGGGAAGTTCTTGCGTAGCTGAATCAATCCAAGGAAACCACAATTTCCCGGCATATGCAGGTCAAGTAACAGCAGGTCGGCGTCCGGATGTTGCTCCAGTGCCTGGCAAGTCGCTTCAAAACAATCGGCTTCGATGGTTGCCTTGGTGATAAAGGTGTTACTGATAGCGTTAATCAGGGCATTTCGAAAGAGTGGGTGATCATCTGCAACTATCAGTTTGGTCATCGGTAACTCCGGTTTTGCAAGAAGGGCTTTCGGGAAAGCCGGTTCGTGCGCAGCATAATCAACACGCCAAACACTGTCTAGATATTGCCAGAGTATAAGTTATTGAATTACTTATACTCTGGCTAGTTGCTACTTGTTTAAGCGGTTTTCAATCAGATGCTCAACCACCGACGGATCGGCTAGTGTTGAGATATCGCCTAAGGAATCATGCTCATTGGCAGCAATTTTACGCAGAATACGCCGCATAATTTTGCCGGAGCGGGTTTTTGGTAAACCCGGCGCCCACTGAATCAAATCCGGACTGGCGATAGGGGAGATCTCACGACGCACCCATTCTTTCACCGCTTTGGTGAGGTCGTCACTGGGTTCAACGCCGACACGTGGCGCGATAAACACATAAATACCCTGACCTTTTAAGTCGTGCGGATAACCTACCACCGCAGCTTCAGCAATGGCTTCATGCGCCACCAGACAACTTTCAATTTCGGCAGTACCCAAGCGATGCCCTGATACGTTCAAGACATCATCCACCCGGCCGGTCAGCCAGTAATAACCGTCTTCATCACGTTTAGCACCATCGCCGGTAAAATACATTCCTTTATAAGTGGAGAAATAAGTTTGTTCAAAGCGGTCATGGTCACCGTACACCGTGCGCATCATGCCAGGCCAGCTATCCAGTAACACCAGGTTGCCTTCACAGATGCCGTCAAGCAGATTGCCTTCATTATCCACAATCGCTGGAATCACCCCAAAAAATGGCCGGGTAGCTGAGCCTGGTTTTAACGCGGTTGAACCCGGTAAAGGAGTGATCAGTGCACCACCGGTTTCGGTTTGCCACCAGGTATCCACAATCGGGCATTTACCTTTGCCCACTTGTTCATGGTACCAATGCCAGGCTTCCGGGTTAATCGGCTCGCCGACACTGCCTAATAAATGCAGGGAGGATAAATCGGCACCATCGACTGCGACAGTCCCATGTGCCATTAAGGCGCGGATGGCAGTGGGGGCGGTGTAAAGCACGTTCACTTGGTATTTATCAACAATCTGCGCGATGCGTTTGACGTTTGGATAGGTCGGAACCCCTTCAAACATCACGCTGGTCGCACCGTTGGCTAGTGGTCCATACACTATATAGGTATGGCCAGTGACCCAACCGACGTCGGCAGCACACCAGTACACATCACCAGCCTGATAGTCGAACACATATTGATGGGTCATTGATGCCCACACCATATAACCGCCGGTGGTATGCAACACGCCTTTTGGTTTGCCGGTAGAGCCTGAGGTATAAAGGATAAACAGTGGATCTTCGGCATTCATCGGCTCTGGTTCGCAGTGTTTAGGCTGCGCGGCCAATAAATCGTGATACCAGACATCGCGACCGGCGTGCTCATCAGTATTTTGTCCAACATGTTTTACTACAATCACATGCTTGACCGGATTTGCCGCACCCAAGTGGCCTAAAGCTAAATCGGTATTGTCTTTTAATGCCGTGGTACGGGCGCCACGTAATGCCTGATCGGCCGTGATCACCAGTTTTGAATCACAATCGACAATCCGGCTGCCCAGAGCATCTGGGGAGAAGCCAGCAAAGACCACCGAATGCACGGCGCCAATCCGGGCGCAGGCTAAAAGCGCAACCGCAGCTTGTGGGATCATTGGTAAATAGATAGTGACTTTGTCACCTTTACCCACGCCGAGGCTGCGCATACCGTTGGCTAGCTGACACACTTCCTCATACAGTTCCTGATAAGTGACCGCTTTTTGCACTCCTGGCTCATCACCTTCCCAGAAATAAGCGACCTGATTGGCTTTTTCCGGTAAATGACGGTCCAGACAGTTGTAGCTTGCGTTTAAGGTGCCATCGCTAAACCAGTTCACATGGACATTGCCCAGTGCAAAACTGCTGTCTTTGACCTTGGTATAAGGTTTTATCCAGTCGAGCCGGCGGCCGTGTTCAGCCCAAAATTGCTCCGGATCGGTAATGGATTGCTGGTACATCTGCAGATACTGCTCGTTGCTCAGATAAGTTCTGGCCAGAGCTGCGTCAGTAACCGGATAAAGTTGTTGATGGGACATAACTCAATTTCTCCAAGGGCGCTTGGCGCCAGCTGCAATATGATGCTGTTGTTCTACCGCATGTGAACCGCTTCGAAAATTAGACATTAGTCTAGCTCGTTTAGTTGTTTTGCGTGTTCTACGACGAATGGCTAATCGACTAAAGACTAATTGAGCCTGTTGCAAACCTGAACCACAGTAAGTCGGCAAATTTCCTAAAAACAAAACCGACAAGGCAAACGGAGCACAACTATGCAACAAACTACCTTTCATAAAGGTCACACCAGATTGACTCAGTTAGCAGCCAGCGTGACGATACTGCTGTGCTGTCAAAGCGCTCAGGCTGGTTTTAAAGTAGGTGACACGACCGAAATTAACATCGGCGGCTACGTAAAGATGGACGCGATGTGGACCGACACTTCAGATTCTTCAATCGCGACAGGTATTGGCCGGGATTTTTATGTGCCTTCGTTAATACCGGTCGGCGGATCTTCTGAGTCTGCGAAATGGGATATGCATGCCCGCCAGTCCAGATTTTTTATTAGCAGCGATACTATGTTGGAAAATGGTAAAAAAATCAGTGGGCGTTTTGAATTCGATATGATGGCAACCACGGTCGGTGATCAACGGATCAGTAACGGCTATGCTCCTGAAATCCGTCATGCATTTGTCAATTACGAAGGCTGGACTTTTGGTCAAACCTGGTCAACTTTTATGGATGTGAATGCACTTCCTGACAGTCTGGACTTTATTGGGACTACTGACGGTACCGTATTCGTCCGCCAAGCGATGGTGCGTTATACCACAGGTGGTTTTCAGGTCGCATTGGAAAACCCGGAAACCACGGTGACTCCATTAGGTGGTGGTGCTCGCGTCGTTACTGATGACAACTCGGTGCCGGATGTGGTTGCGCGTTATAACCACACAGCAGATTGGGGTGGTGTAACAGTTGCTGCCTTAAGTCGCCAACTGTCTTACCAGCAAGGAGCAATTGACGATTCTGTTCGGGCTTCAGGTATTTCGTTCAGCGGTAAATTGAATCTATCAAAAACTGATGATCTTCGTTTTGCCGTGACTTATGGTGATGTCGGTCGTTATCTCAGCCTGAATACTGCAAACGACGCCGCGTTAGATGCCAATAACCAACTGGCGGCTATCCGCAGTGTCGGTTATACCTTAGCTTATAAGCATGCTTGGAATGACCAATGGCGCAGCAGTTTCTTTTATGCGGCGCAGCACATCGACAATCCGGTAGCGTCGACAGGTCTGGCGCAAACAGCAAAGACCAGCAGCTATAGTGCTAACCTTATTTACCAGCTGGCGTCGAAGGTTTCGGTTGGTGCCGAATTCCGTCATGCAACCCGTGTGCTTGAATCAGCTGCGGAAGGTGACTTAAACCGGCTGCAGTTTTCGGCGAAATATGATTTTTAGGGTTTAGGCTGTCACTTTTACGACTCGCTATTACCAGCAGCGTTGCAGTTTGTTCAGGATAAAAGAGCAAACTATGGCGCTCTGGCATAAAAGGAAGTGCGTAACCGCCGATAATTTGCGGGATAGCAGGCCTTTTTTGACGATTTAATCTGCAGGTTGAGTGAAAATCAAGCAGTCGCACCGCGTTTAGTGATTTTCTTCAAATTCCCGCTTGCGCCATTTCAAATACGCCCTATAATGCGCGCCATGCCACGGTGAGCAGCGAAAGCAGCGAACTGAGTAAGTTTGAAGTGAAATGAAAAAAGTCGATAAAAAGAC
>Ga0115550_1000185_pt1 | contig 58390 bp, 56 predicted proteins | sample COGITO_mtgs_1005_FD_87177 | JGI IMG/M metagenome (GOLD analysis project Ga0115550, IMG submission 87177) | Pelagic marine microbial communities from North Sea - COGITO_mtgs_100511 | ecosystem: Environmental > Aquatic > Marine > Epipelagic | place: Germany:Helgoland, sampling site Kabeltonne...
AGCTGGATAACCATAAACAACGCTAATGCTGGTACCATCACTGCTGCTCACAGCACCACTCGCATCACGCTCAACACCAACCAGTGCTGCTTTGCTGTAAACCAGCTGAGCTGAGCTGCTGACTGCGGCCTGCACGCCCTGAGCGGCGGACTTCTTGGCATCATCCTGCAAATTCAGGAACTTGGGCGCAGCGGTCACTGCCAGAATGCCCAGAATGATGATCACTATGACCAGCTCGATCAGGGTAAAACCCGCCTGTTTTTTCATTTTACTATCCTCTGTCAATTGATATTGGTGGTCACCTGACCGGAAGCCGGACGGTAACTGAAACTCATGAATGCATCAGTACTACCTTGCGGATCCTGATACTTGCCATCACTACCCTTACTCAAACTATTGACCAGATAGTAGCGGCAGACCGAGTCCAGGCCGTTATTGGTCACACTGACATAGTATTTCAGGTCATTGCCGCTACCGCTCACCTCGTTGAAGCTGGCGGTAGCCTTGGGTGGGTTCTGTAATAATCCCTCCCAAATCTTGAGACAGCGCTGGGCTGTCAGGTTGGCCGGATCAACATCTATGCCGCCCCCTGCCGATGTATCCATGGGATAGCCGGGCGAGAGCTCACCATTGCTGACCTGCGTCTCGGTCGGGGTCGTCAGATAGAAACGAGAGCCGTCATACAGCACAGTGTTCTGACCGTCCTCCTTGGGACGTCCTTCTGCCTCCCACTGGGCCCGTACCAGCGAAACCGCAGTGGCGAAACCGCCAGAGACCCCCTCCACGCTGGCCTTCTTGGCCTCATCGGTTACATCGAGGAAGCGAGGCAGGGCTGTCACCGCCAGTATCCCCAAGATAACGATGACGATCACCAGCTCGATCAACGAGAAACCGGCCGCCCGACTCGTCATCATCGACGCGGGATGTCTTGGTGCCATTCGATTTGTTGCCATGGTCCCTCCCTAATAACCCGCATTATTTCATGCAGATATAAAAAAATCATTTAACTGAACCACACTATCGGCCTCATTCAAGGCTTTAGTGTCACTCTGCCATCATAAAATTGATAAATCAGCCAATTATCTTCCCACCCGAACTCGCATCCCGTGCCATCTCGGCTCGCCATGGCCTGCAACGGCGGCAGGGCCTGGCTCTGTGTGCCAATGATCGACGACCAGAGCTGGCGGCAATTTTCCGAAGGGGCCAGCAGCGCATCAACACCCAGGGGCCACCCCCTGGCATCGAATTGCCAGGCCACCCCATCTGCATGCAGGACGGCGGGACGGCGCTGATCCAGCCAGAGACCGTGCAACCTTTGTACCCGCTCGGCAAACTGCTCCCCCAGCAGGGTCAGGCTGAGGGCCAGCGCCTCGGCCCTGTGGCTACGATAGCTCTGGGCCAGGGTCGCCACCATGATCAGCAGCAAGATCAGCACGGCCATCCGTCGATACCCTCCCAGCCAGCGATCATCCTGTTGTGACTGTCTATTCAACCGCACCTCTCCCGCACCCCGTTGACCACCCACTCAGCATCAGGCCCCTACGTTGAAATAAAGAGTCTGCTTATTTTCCGCGTACGGCGCTCATCATTCCCCCCCACCAGGAGGAGGAAAGATCATTATTTACCCCTTACAGCACTCATCATGTCCCACATGGGCGTAAAGATACCCAGTGCCAGCACCAATACCATGACGGCCACGATCCCGATCAGGATGGGCTCGATACGGGCGGTCAGGCTCTTGAGGTCATAATCCACCTCTCGCTCGTAATACTCCGCCGCCTCGTGCAACAGGTCATCGACCTGACCCGTCTCTTCCCCCACCGCGATCATCTGCATCACCAGGGGCGTAAACAGACCGCTGCTGCCGGCGGTGCGCAGCAGGCTCTCGCCCCGCTCTATACCGGCCCGCATGTCGCGGATCTGACCCGCCATATAAGCGTTGTCCACCGCATCGGCCACCAGGGTCAGCGCAGTATTGAGCGGCACACCTGCCTTGAGCATCATGGAAAAACTGCGCGCAAAACGGGCAAGCAGGGAGCGCTCTATGATGGTGCCGACGATGGGCAATTTGAGTTGCCATCTATGCCAGGTCAGCTTGCCCTTGACAGTGGCAACCCAGCGTCGCCAGCCAAATACCATGGCCAGCAGCATGCCGAGCAGCAGCCACCAGTAGTTGACGAAAAAGTGGGAGGTAGCGAGCAGGATCCGGGTGGCCAGCGGCAGCTCGACCCCGAACTTGGCAAACATGCCGGCGAAGACGGGGATCACCATGATATTGAGGATCACCATGGCGATGCCGATGGCAATCATCACGAAGCTGGGATAGCGCATGGCGGTCTTGATCCGCTTGCGGGTCTCCAGCTCCAGCTCGAAATAGTTGGCCAGTTGCAGGAAGGCCTCTTCCAGCTGACCCGTGTTCTCGCCCACGTGAATGATGGCGACGAACAGGCTGCTGAACACCCTGGGGTGCGCCTGCATAGAGCTGGACAGGGGCCGACCGTTGCCGAGATCTTCTCCCAGCGCATGCAGCGCCCGCTTGAGCGGCTTGCTGTGGGCTGTCTCTTCCAGGCCCGCGATGGCACGCAGTATGGGAATGCCTGCCCGGGTCAGGGCATACATCTGGCGGCTGAATACCACCAGCTCGTCCAGCTTGACGCCACCTTCCAGCAGCAAAGACCAGTCGATGGCCGCGGATTTCGCCTTGCCGGGTTTGAGTTCGGTGGGCATAACGCCACGGCGCATCAGCTGCTCGGCGGCAGCCATCTCGTTGGCAGCATCGACCACGCCATTGACGGCATTGCCCTGACTGTCGCGACCCTTGTAGGCGAAGGTATTCATGCCGCGCCCCGCACAAGCCGAGTGGCAGGGCGCTGCCGTCCGGGTTGCTCATTGCCGAGGAAGTTGGTCATCACTTACCCCAGGTCCTCGGCCAACCGCAGCACCTCGTCCACCGACGTGATCCCCTGGCGGGCATAATCGAGCGCTGTCAGGGCCAGCGGCCGGTAGTGCTCATGCTGACGCGCCGCCTTGGCAAAGCCTTCCGCATCGTTGCGGCGCAGGGCATCCATCATGGGTTGATCCAGCTCCAGCAGCTCGTAGACACCGATCCGGCCAGAGTAGCCGGTGAAGTTGCAGCTCTGGCAGCCACGTCCCTTGTGGTAGACATGCTGACCCGGCGCCTCGCCGGAAAGCACCCTCAGCCAGGTCGCCTGCCCCTCGTCAGGCGCCTTCTCCTCGACGCAGTGCTCGCACACCCGCCGCACCAGCCGCTGGGCGATGACGGCACGCAGCGCGCTCGCCACCAGATAGCCAGGCGCGCCCATGTCGATGAGACGCAGGGCGCTGGTGACCGCATCGTTGGTGTGCAATGTGGTGAGCACCAGATGGCCCGTGATGGCGCCACGCAGGCCTATCTCCACCGTCTCGTTGTCCCGCATCTCCCCCACCAGCAAGATGTCCGGATCCTGACGCAGGGTAGAACGCAGCACATGGGAGAAGGTGAGGCCTATCTTGGGATTGACCTGCACCTGATTGACCCTGGGCAAGCGGTATTCCACCGGGTCTTCCACCGTAATGATCTTGTTGCTGGCCTGATTGAGTTCAGACAGAGCGCCATAGAGGGTAGTTGTCTTGCCGCTCCCGGTCGGGCCTGTCACCAGTATCATGCCGTGGGGGCGCTTGAGCTGGCGACGGAAGCGGGTCAGGATCTCCGGCGGCATGCCGGTTTCGCTCAGGGACAATATGCCGGAAGATTGATCCAGCAGACGCATCACCACGGACTCGCCGTACTGCACCGGCATGGTGGACATACGCACATCCACGTCCCGACCACGCACCTTCATGTTGAAGCGGCCATCCTGGGGAAGTCGCTTCTCGGAGATGTCGAGCCCGGCCACCAACTTGAGGCGCAGCACCAGCGCCTGGGCAATGCGCACTTCGTTGAGAATATTCTCGTGCAGTATGCCGTCGATCCGCTGGCGAATGCGCAGCACCTTCTCATCCGGCTCGATATGGATATCGGACGCCCCCACCTGCACCGCATCCTCGAACAGGGAGCGCAGCAGCTTGGCCACCGTCGCCTCCCCCTCGTCGCCGGCGCCCAGGTTGCTGGAACCCAGCTCGAAGCCGGAGTCCTGATACTCCTCGTGCAGCTGTTCGGCAAAGCTCTCTATCTCGCGGGTACGGCGATAGAGGCGGTCGAAATACTCGAGCAGCTGACCTTCCCGCGCCACCGCCAGCACCATTTCCCTGGGGCTGAGCAAGGCCGCGATGGCGTCGAGGGCACTCAGATCCGCCGGATCCGACATGGCCACAGTCACCCGGTTGTCAGTGAGATTGACCGCCAGGGCGCGATAACGGCGCGCCTGAACCTCGGGCAGAAGCGGCACCGCGGAGGCGTCTATGGTGAGGTTGTTGAGATCGAAGAAGGGCACATCCAGCTGGCGGGCGAGGAACTGCAGCAGTTGCACCTCACTGATGAAGCCGAGATCGATCAGTGTGGTGCCCAGCTTGCGGCCGGTCTGACGCTGCTGCTGCAGGGCAAGCTGCAGTTGATCATCCGAGATGATCTGCTCTTGTACCAGCAGGTCGCCGAGGCGCATTTTCAGTCTGGGTTGTGCCATGCAAACTCCAAAAAAGTTAACCGTCCCGCCCGTCAGGGGGCGAGCTGGGCAATTCGCTGTTCAATCCAGCTGGTCGACGCCTCGCCGAGGTTGCCATGCAACTGGGCATTGCGATAGGCATCGAGCGCCCGCAGGCTGTGGCCCTGGCCATCTTCGGCCACACCGAGCCCGAGCCACCAGCGCCCCTGATCAGGCTGCTGACGCAGCAATTTCACATAGATCTCTGCCGCCTCGGCGTTGCGGCCCAGCTCCTGGGTCAACCCGGCCCAGGTGGCGTAATAATCCAGATTGCTGGCCAGGTCAGGTTGATAACCAGTCAGCCAGCCAAGAGCCTTGAGCTGATCGCCGCCGCTGATGGCAAGCCGTGCCAGCAGCAGACGGAAATCCGCCTGCGCCGGATCGAGCCGTATCCCCTCTTCCAGCAACTGGCCAGCCTCACTCAGCCGCCCTTCGCCGTAGAGCAGACCCGCCAGCTGTTCGCGGGCGCCCTGATTGTGGGGGTCGTGAACCAGCACCTGATAGTAGTTGTCCTGGGCGTCGCGCAGTTGCCCTCTGGCCATGGCGGTAGTGGCCTTGCGCTCGGCCAGGGTGGCCAGTTCTGCCTCGGAGAGGTTCACCGTCTCTATCTTCAGCACCCCCGGTTTGCGCGGCGGCGGGGCGACCGCCTCTTGTTCCGCTTCCAGCTCGGCGTAGAGCTCAGGTTGCAGCTCTTCATCGCTCGGCGGAGCCTCTTCATAGGCGATTTCATCCTGCTCTTGCGCCAGCCCGGGTTCGACCGCAGGCCGAGAGCGGGTCTCGGGCCCGGAACCCGGGGTGGGCAAAGCCACCACCAGATCCACCGGCTCCTGCTCTACATAGGCCGGCGTGACGGGCACGGCGCGGGCAACGGCATCAGCCCCCGGCTCGCTGGCCTGGGCAAGACTCTGCTGCCAGTAAATCCAGGTCCGCCAGCCCAGAATGCCGAGGGCCAGGCCGCAGATCAGGGTCAGCACCAGCATCCACCAGCCCTGTTGCCGCACGGGCGGCACATAGACGGCCCCCTCGCCGCCCTGCTGACGCTGCTCCAGATCCTTGAGCATCTGGTTGATCACGCTCATGGCCAGACTCCATAAGCCAGGGCACACCCCAGCAACAGTAACAGGGGCCACCAGCGCAACGGCGCAAAGCGGCTGGCATCGTCGGTATCCCGAATGGCAAGCCGCACCAGACGACTGTCGATCTGGCGAGCCCCCTGGCCATAGGCCAGCATCAGGCACTTCTGCGCCAGTATGTTGATAAGCCTGGGGATCCCGCGCGACGCGCGCCACAGCAGGCGCATGGCACAACCGGCAAACAGCGGCGCACCGCGATAGCCGGAGATCTGCAATCTGTGCTCCAGATAGGCACGGGTCTCGTCAAAGCGCAGGGGACGCAGGCAGTAGGAGAAACCGATCCGCTGACGCAACTGACGTAAATGAGGCTTTGCCAGCCGGGCATCCAGCTCGGGCTGACCGAACAGCACGATTTGCAGCAGCTTGTTCGACTCCGTCTCCAGGTTGCCAAACAGCCGGATCGCCTCCAGGGTCTCGTCCGGCAGGGCCTGCGCCTCGTCGATCAACACCACCACTCGACTGCCCTGTTGATGCAGGCTGATAAGGTGGCGATGAATACGATCCGTGAGATCCAGCTCAGCCCCCTCCCGCACCGACAATCCCAGCTCCAGCGCCAGGGCTGTGCGCAGCTCGGCCGGCGTGAGGTGCGGGTTGGGCAACCAGGCCAGACGCACGGGGTGAGCCTCAGACCCCAGCTCGCTCAACAGCTTGCGGCAGAGCAGTGTCTTGCCAGTACCCACCTCACCGGTCACCTTGATGAAGCCCTCCCCCTGTGCCAGCGCCCAGTTCAGCACCTGCAACGCCTCTTCGTGGGGCGGCAAGCCATAGTAAAAACCCGTGTTGGGGGTGAGGCCGAACGGCGCCTCCTGCAAGCCGAAGTGGTTCAGGTACATGGGTTGTCACCTGCCATCCCGAGCAAGCAGCCTGCGGTGACGCAGGGCAAGAGGGCACATGGGGTAAGACTGACCGCGCGCTGCTTCATGGCTTAGCCCTTGGGCGGATACCACTTGTCCAGCAGATCGGCGCTGCGTTTCAGCTCGTTCTGCCAGGTGTCTTTCTCCACCACTGTGGGTTTGAGCAGGATCACCAGCTCCACCTTCTTGGTGCTCTCGCGACGGTTGGTGAAGGCTTCGCCAATCCAGGGAATGTCCCCCAGCAAGGGCACCTTGCTGACGATCTCCTGCTTGTCGGTCTTCATCAGGCCACCAATGACGATGATGTCACCGTTGTTGGCCTGTACCACTGTATCGGACTCTCGGATCGAGCTCTTGGCGAGCGGTAGCACCAAGGTATCGCTGTTGGTAACTTTGATGGTTTTTGTCTGCTCCTCAGTGTCTATCACGGAGGGATGGATATGCAGCAGCACCTTGCCCTCTTCGTCGATCTGCGGCGTCACGTCCAGCGAAATCCCGGAGAAGAAGGGGGTCAGCTCTACGTTGGGGGTAGTTCGATCACCACTGGTAGTGCTCACTGTCGTGGTCGAAGCATTGGTGACGAAGTACTCGTCCGTCCCCACCTTGATCACCGCCTTCTGGTTGTTGGTCGCCGTCACCCTGGGGCTGGAGAGAGTATTCACATCCCCCTGGGTCTTGAGCAGATTGACCGCCACGTTGAAGTTGCCGTCGGAGATCTTGAAGCCGGCCCCGCCCCCAAGGGCGGTGAAGATCTGATTGGGGGTCGTGGGCAACTGGGTCTGCGAGAGAGAGCCGCCACCGGTAATGCCCTTGTTGCCATCCCAGCTGGCGGAGAGACCGCTCCAGTCCACCCCCTGCTCGTACCCCTCGTTGAGGGCGACCTCCAGGATCCGCGCCTCCAGCACCACCTGACGCTTGAGGTGAGTCTCGGACTGGCTGAGGAATTCACGCACCGCCTTGAGCTCTTTGGGATAAGCACGGATGGTGACCAGACCCGCCTGCGGGCTGGTGATGACGGCGCGGCCATCGCCACTGCCGATCAGCATCTCCAGCGAGCCGCGCAGATCGGTCCAGTAGTCGCTGTTGGTGTCAGTCTCGATACGGGTGCCATTGCTGCTGTTCGAGCCGGAACTGCTGTTGGACGAGTTATTGCTGCCACTGCTGTTGCCGTTGGCATTGTCGACACTGCTGTTATTGCTGTTGTTGTCGTTGGCCGTCACACCGCCAGTACTGACGGAGGTGCGGGACAGACCCCGGCGGGACATCATCAGATAGTTCACCGGTATGGTCTCGGTGCGCAGGCCAGCCGGATAGACGTGGAACACGTTACCCTTGCGCTGCACGTCGAAACCGTACATGTCACCCACCACGGCCAGCACCTCGGGCAGAGTCACGTCCTTGAGCTCGACGGAAACCAGCCCGCCCACCCCTGGATGCACGGCCACGCTGTAACGGGAGCCCTTGAACAAGGAGCCGAAAAACTCCACCGCCTCCACATCGTGGGCGGCGATGCGCAGCCGCTGTTCCGGCATGCTGATGGCCTGGGGCGGCCGATTCATCTGCAGCAGTTCGCTTTGTACCGACTTGGGTACGGTCGCCAGGGCGCCGACCTTGTTCTGCTCGGTCATGGCGTGTTTCAGTGCGTCCTTGGCCTGCACGGGTTCGGGGTGCCGGTAGCTGGTACAGCCTGCAGCCAGAACGGCTACGGAGATCAGGCAGAGATGATTTTTTTTCATGTAATGAGTGCACCCTGACTTGCAATTAAACTCGACAAACCTTGCCCCGCCCATCCCGGGCAGGGCCCGTTCAGATACGGACCTTGCTGGCAAACAGGGTCAGCGACTGGCGCTTTCCCCCCTTCTCCAGCACAACGGCATCTGCACTGATGGCCACCAGTCGATATCCCTCGACCTGCTGGCCTATCCGGTAACTTTTTCCGTTGAGCACCGCCAGCGCCGGGCCGTTGCCCAGCACCACGCTCTGCAACTTGGGCAGACCGGCGCTCTGGCTCTCTACCGCCCCCGCCTGGCTGTTGACTCCCTCGAGCGGTTCGGTGGGATCCTGCAGCACCTCGGCCTGGGCCACTGAGCCCAGCAGGCAACACAATAGCGTCAGCCATCTAACCACGAATAAACTCCTTGCTGGTGCTCAGGGTGTAGATTTCCATCTCCACCACCGCCTTGGGGTATGCTTCCACCCGATAGTCAAACTGCTTCCAGTAGAAGTGACGAGGCAGCGCCTCCAGCGCTTTCAGGTACTGATACACATCGAAATAACCGCCTTCCAGTTTGAGGCGAATACCGTGCTTGAACAGGTTGATGCCCTGATCCTCCGCCATCAGCGGCTCAGGGGCGAGGGAGGTCAGCGCCAGCATGTGCAGATTGGTGGAGCGTGACAGCAAGGCCTCCAGTACCTCCGGCATCTCGTGGGCCGGGATCAGATCCACCGTCTGGGCCTTGAGTTCGGCATCCAGCTTGCCAACCTCACCCTCAACCCGCGCCAGCTGCTCCCGTACATTCTGATCGGGATCCCGTGCCAGACGCGCCTGCTTGCCCAGATTCTCGAGATCCATGATCTCCAGATCCCGCTGGGCCGAGGTCAAGGCCGCGCGCTCCTGCTCAAGGCGCAGGGTGGCATCATCCAGCCAGCCATAAATGCCACCGGCACAGACCAGCACCAGCCCGGTCAACAGTATCAATATCCGCTCGCGCTGGCTGAGGGCGGCAATCTTGTCTGCCCACGCCTGCCATTGTGCTTTCAGGCTCATCAGGGCTTCTCCCGCTCGATACCGCTGAGCTGGAAGGCCAGGCGGCCCTCCTTGTCACGGCTCAGGGTCAATTCACCAAACTGCTTGCCCGCCAGCGACGGTGTCTGCTTGAAACGGTTTACCCAGGCGGGCACATCCTGGCTGCGACCGGCGAAGCCGGAGATATTGATGCGCCCCTCGGCGATCTCGATCCGCTGCAAGGAGAGCTGTTTGTCCCGAATGCGGGAGAGATCGGCCATCAGGCCGGCGTAGCCCTGGGATTTTTGCAACGCCAGGCTGCCCAGCTGACGCATCAGCCCCTGCTTGGCAGTCAACTCTTCCTGCTTGTTGGCCAGCTGCTGTTGCAGCAGAGTGTTGGCCTGATGGCGAGTCAACGCGGCATCCAGCCGCTGGGCCTCCCCACGTTTGACCTCCAGCGCCGCGCGCACCTGTGCCAGTTCACGGCTGACCCCTTGCTGCTGCCAGCCGTAAAAGGCTGCCATGCAGAGCAACAGGATCACGCAGCCCCCCCACACCAGCGCCATCTGATTGAGGCTGGCCCACTGGCGTTTGGGGCGAAATTCTGCGCCATAGAGGTTTATCTGACGTTTCATCAGGCAGGCTCCCCGATGGCTGCGGCATAGGCCGACAGGTACTCAACACCGGCCAATACAGCCTTGTTGGCCATGGCGGAGACGGCAAAACCGAAGGTCTGCTCCATGTGGCGCACCAGGGTGCCGATGAAGGAGGAGGCGATGGCGAGCTGCATCTGGCCAAGCTCCGGCAACTTGAGCTGGCCGGCCAGATAATCGAGGGAGCGCTGGATCTCCAGCGCCAGCGAATCGAGCAGCATGCTGTCCGGCTCATGCTCACCTGTGAGGGCGATGAAACCTCGCAGCTGGCGGGAGAAACAGAGCCCGCCCTGATGGAATACCAGCAGTTGAAGATCCTGCCCCCTGGGTTGCCACAGCAACATGCGTACTGTGTTGTCGGCCTCATAAAGCGCCGTCATGGCCAGCTCGTCGCTGACGATGGCATCCAGACTCGCTATGCTGTTGACCGCATCCGCCAGTTGCTGCACCCGCGCCTTGGGCACGCAAATCACGTTGATCCGCGGCCTGCCAGCAGGCGGAGTGGGCAAGTCCACATAATCCATGGCGAGCTGCAACACGGGCTCGTTGACATAATCCTTGATGGCCCAAGGCAGAGCGCCCGCCATTTCTGCCTCGGGCACGGCGGGCTTGTCGATCTGGACTTGCTGATAAAGAGTGGCGGCGAGGGCGACCCGCACTTTAGACTTGGCGAGGCCATGGCGGCTGAACAGCTCGCTCATGGCAAGCGGCCACTCTTGCGGGCCGTTGATGGCGCGGGTGGCGAAGACAGGGGGGTTGCCCAGCGAGGCCAGCATGATCCGGTCGCTGGCAAGCAGGAGCCCCACCTGACGGCTTGGGGTTGAACGTCTGAAAAGTTGTTTCATTGAAACCCGCACCTGGCTGCATAAAACGCATTAAACCTTAGCATAAACAGGGCATTAGCCTCCAGATAAATGACGGATTACTCATTGTTACCCAGTTCGACCCGCCCGCAGGCGTTTACCCTGCAACCAGCCCGGCTGCCCTCGCCACTGGAAGCCATATTCCACCCTCTGCTGCGGCAATACGACGTCCTGCTCTGGTGCAAACGAGATGACCTGATCCACCCGACCATCTCGGGCAACAAGTGGCGCAAACTCAAGTACCAGCTGCAACATGCCCGGGAACAGGGCATGCAGCACCTGCTCTCGTTTGGCGGTGCCTATTCCAACCACATTCATGCGCTGGCGGCAGCTGGGAGTCAATCTGGCCTGAGAACTACCGGCATCATACGTGGTGAAGCAGAGGCCGTCAGCAACTCCACCCTGAGCGCAGCAAAAGGCTGGGGCATGGATCTCATTTTTGTCGACCGCCAGAGTTACCGGCGGCGTCAGGACCCCGACTGGCTGGCCCAGTTTGCGGCGTCCGATACCCTGATAGTGCCGGAAGGGGGCAGCAGCCCGCTCGCCATTCCCGGGGTGGCCGAGCTGGTCGAAGAAGTACCCTTCTCGCCGGATCTCTGGGTACTGCCCTGCGCCAGCGGCGGCACCCTGGCTGGCCTGATCGCCGGCAAACGGGATCGGGAGCAGATCCTCGCCATCGCGGTACTGAAGGGGGGCGGTTTTATCGCTGACGAGGTGTGTCGCCTCCATCCCGCTGCTGCCAGCACGCCCGGCTGGCAGATAGCGCTGGATCACCATGATGGTGGCTATGCCAAATTCAGCCCGGCCCTGTGGCAGTGGGTGCAGGATTTCAGCGCCGAGACAGGCCTGCCGCTGGAACCCATCTACAGCGGCAAGGCAATGTGGGGCCTGTTTCGCGAGCTGGCCGCCGGGCGCATCCCCCGTGGCAGCAAGATAGTCTTCATCCACACGGGTGGCATGCAGGGACTGGCGGGTTTGAAGGAGCAGGGCCGGATCTGAGGGCAGCCCTGCGGTCACACCATCAGGCGCCGGCCGGTTCCATCACCAGCCGCTCCGGCTCGGCGAACCAGGGGCCCTGGCCGGCATGAACGCCGAGGTGGCGCAACATCTTCCACTCGTCGCCACTCTCCACCCCGACGGCGATCACCCGGGTACGGGTGTTGGCGCAGCCTCCCACCAAGCTGCGCACCGCCATCTGGTTGACCTGTCGGGTGTGGATCTCCCGCACCAGACTGGGGTGGAGCTTGAGGAAGTTGATCTCGAACTCCTTGATGTATTGGGTACTCACCACATCCTGACCGGCGTGATCGATGGCCAGCTGGCAGCCGAGCATCCGCAGGGCGCGCAGCGGCCGCTTGAGTGCCTCGTAGTGGCGAGTCACCTGGGCTTCGGACAATTGCAGGATAAGCCGCTCGTTGGTGCTGCGCGGCAGCTGGAACAGGTCGAAGAAGAGCCAGCGCTGAAACTCGCGGTGCAGCAGGCTCTGGGCACAGAGGGTCAGACTGATGGGGCAGCTCTGCTCTGAGCGCTGACGCAGCAGCCGCAGAGTCTGTTCCGCCACCAGCCGATCCAGTGGCAACAGCAGCCCCGCCTTTTCTGCCATGGGCATGAAGACGCCAGCCTGCAACGCCCGACCCTGCTCGTCGTGAATGCGGATCAGCAAATCCTGCTGAAGCACCACCTGATCCCGCTCCTGCTGCACCGGTTGAACGTAAAAATCGATGCCATGCTCCTCGATGCGGCGCCCTATCAGGGTGCGCCAGCGTACCGTGCCCTTGCTGCTCTGCTCCTCATCCAGCTGCTTCTCGTAGAGGAACCAGCCGGTATGACCCTGCAGCCGCGCGCTCTTGAGCGCCAGCTCGGCCTCTTCCTGCACCTTGAGCAGGGAATCCTGCGCCTGATAGCAGACGGCGCCCAGGTAGACGGCGGTCTCGACATTGACCGCCGCGGGCCAGTGCAGTCGCTGCAGGCTCTTGTGCAGCTGACCCGCACCGTCCACCATCTCGCTCTCGGACATGTTGGGCAGCAGCACGGCGAACACCTGACCGGCATAGCGGGCCTGCAGGGCGCCGTTGTGCTTGCGCACGAAGGCGGCGATGGAGGCACTCGCCTCCATCAGCAGATCCTGGCTCTGGCGCCCGCTCAACTCGGGATCCAGATCCTCCAGACCGGCGAGGTCGATCAGCAGCACGCCGCCGCTCATCACGCTCGCCTCCATGATGGCGCTCTCCAGCCGGTTGTCGAAGAACAGGCGGTTGCCTATGCCTGTCATCTTGTCGACGAAGGCATTGCTGCGGATGAAGTTGTCGAAGCGGCTGCGCTCCTTGCGGGCATCCGCCAGCTCGGCCAGCAGATGATCCAGGGCATGACTGGCGGAGACGGGCCACTCTTCCGCCGGATCGTGGGCCAGCTTGGTGAGCTTGTTATCGAGAATAAGCTGGGCCCTTTCGGCCAGCAGCTCGGCACCTCGCAGTTGCAGCCGCAGCCAGCGAATGGAGAACCAGAGACCGAAGATGACGATGAAGATACCGAGGGAGATGCCGGCCATGGCCTTCATGGAGTATTCGAACTCCGTGAACGGTCGCTCCAGCTTGAAGTCGGCTTGCATGCCTGCCTGATGAGAGATGGGCTGGCTGTAGGGGATCAACAGACTCTCGTCGGTCTGCTGTTGCACGTCGCGAAACCAGTAAATCCGCTGCTTGCCCTGACGGATTTCCAGCTCCACCACGTGGGCCGAACGCAGCAGGGTCGGCAACCAGCGAGTGAGTTCCTGATGGTCATCGGCCACCTCCAGCTGCTTGTCGATCACCTCGACCAGAGAGTTGACCTTCTTTTGCTGCAGCTCCATCCCCAGCTCACGAAAGCTGAACACACCACCGAGCAGCACCATGGCCATGGAGGCGATCACGCACAGGGTAATAAACGAGACAAGCTGAGTAGTCAGTTTCATATGCCTTCCGTATGCCCGACAACATCCATGTGGCTTCATCGTATCAGCCAACGCCGAAGCGCGCCTATGGACGAAGATCCCGCTTCTGGAATTAAGCGGGCGAGCATAACCAAATGGGCACAGGAACACCAAGCCTGACGGCGAGCCGGCCGTGAAAAATGACCACAGGGGCAGGAAACGGAAGATGGGCGACAGGATCAGGGAATTTCAGGCAGAAAAATGGTCCCACTAAGGGGACCGAAAGAAACACTCATATCAAAACTAACACTCTGTGCTACTGACAAAAAAACAGATACAGGAGTATTGAACACACGGTGAGTCAAACCGCACGGCTACTCTAGCCATTTCAGATAAGCTGGACAATTGTCACTTATGACAGGTAAGCGATTGAATCTTCATCAGCGTACTTTATAAAATCCATATTTATCATTGAGTTATAATTTATCATTGCCACGGCGCTCCCTGCGGATCAAATTGATACAGCTAATGCACCAGAACAACGCCTCCCATTTGCATCCCATCCGTGTATCAGACCCTTCCCCCTTGCGACAAATCCCGCCCTCAGGCTTATGCCGCCGCGGCCTTGACCGCCCACCTGGTCGATAAAGAAACCACTACCGGATAGGGAAGCCTGGCGCGACGGCAGCCCATACTGCCGATGACTAGCGCCGGTATTGCAGGATCTGGCCACGAAAAGGCTGGCTCAGATAGCTCACATCCAATGGCTTGTGCTGACTGTGCTGATAGCCCAGGGTCACCATCCGCTTGCTGAAGCGAGCATGCAGGCCACGACCCGGGTCCACCAGGATCACCTCACAATGGGGCTTGGCGTGTTGTTCGATAAAGGCGGCCAGGGTCTCGACCTGACCACGCTCATAGAGCAGATCGCTGCCGATGATGAGATCGAAGCGACCCAGCGCCGTGGTGGTATCTGCCCAACCGGTGCGAATAAAGGGGATGAGGCTGCCTTTGTTGAGCTGCACATTTTCCGCCAGAAAGGCGCCCGCCTCCGGGTGATAATCAGTGGCCGTGATGTCGGCCAGCCTGTGGTTGAGCACCAGACTCGCCAAGGCGATGCCGCAGCCCACCTCCAGGATCCGCAAGCCAACTATCTCGTACTCCACCATCAGATGGGCCAGCACATTGCCGGAATCCCAGACGATACCGAATAGCGGCCAGAAGGCTGAAGAGATGCCGAGCGCCTCTGCCTCCCCCTCGTCATCGGAGAATTGCTGGTTGTCGCGCAGGGTGCGCAGGTGGATGTCGAGTTCGCCAAACTCTATGGTGTGATAGCGCAGACGCACAACAGACATGGGAGTCCTTGGTCGGAATGCCGCCAGATCCACAAGAGCATGAATGCGATCGGCATAGCCCATGCTACGCAGCATACGGTCAGATTAGCTATCTATATCCCGACCATCGGCTGACCACGGGGTCAGACAAGCCCATCACTACTTGGTTTGTAACAAAATGATTTTTCCCGATCCGGGCAACAGCCTTTATCATTGTCTGGGTCGTCACCTCCCGTGACCTTGCATCATTGCCTCCATACCCCGTCGGCTCATGCCGCCCCGAGATGAGAACCATTGCCTATGAAGTCATTTATCCGGCAAGAGATTGCCCTGCCCGTTGGCCTGCTGACCCTGCTGTTCTTCAAGACCATAGGGAGCGAGCTGCTGACAGAGGCGACTCCGCTCGGGATTTATCTGCCTGTCTCGGCGGCGCTGCTTGCCATCGTCACCTGGGCCATCTTCTCTGTGGTGCGCCACTCGGATGCCCTCGCCATCAAGCTGGGTGAACCCTTCGGCACCCTTATCCTGACGCTCTCCGTCATCTCGCTGGAAGTGGTGATGATCTCCTCCGTCATGCTCACAGGCGACCCCAATCCCGTGATGGCCCGCGATACCATGTTTGCAGTGGTGATGCTGGTCACCAATGGCCTGGTGGGCTTCACCCTGCTGTTTGGCGGCTGGCGCTACCACACCCAGAGCTTCAATCTGGATGGGGTCAAATCCTATCTGGTCGCCATCATACCGCTGGCGCTGCTCTGTCTGGTGCTGCCCAACTTCACCCGGGGTGGCACCATTGGCAGCATGTCGAGCCCCATGTCCTGGATGCTGATCATCATCTCCATCCTGCTCTACGGTATCTTCCTGCTGATCCAGACCCGCAGCCACAGCCACTTCTTCGTCGACAGCGACCACGAGGATTACGAGGAGCACCACGGCCCGCTGCGCAGCAACGTCTATCACACCATACTGCTGCTCACCTATCTGGTGGTGGTGATCCTGCTGGCCAAGACCCTGGCCGTGCCCATCAACTTCGGCGTGAAGATCATGGCGGCACCTCCTGCGCTGGGTGGCTTTATCGTGGCCTGTATCGTACTGGCCCCCGAGGCAGTCGGTGCCATCAAGGCAGCCTTCAACAACCAGTTGCAACGGGCCATGAACCTCTATTTCGGCTCTGTGCTGGCTACCATAGCCCTGACAGTACCGGCCGTGCTGTTCATCGGCGCCATGCTGGGCCAGGAGGTGCGTCTCGGCCTCTCCGCCGCCGACATGGTGCTGCTCGTCACCACGCTTATGGTCTGCAAGGTCACCTTCAGCAGCGGCCGCACCAATGTGCTGCACGGCGCTACCCACCTGGTGTTGTTCGTGGTTTATCTGTTCCTGATGTTTGAACACGAATAATCCGCGCCAGCCAACACCAGAAACGACAAGACCGCCCGATGGGCGGTCTTTTGCTATGAGCCGAATGGGGGCTTAGAGGCTGGGCAGCACACCGACCGGGATCAGGTCGTTGTAACTCGCCCTGGCCAGCAGCGCAGCCGCCGCCTCTATGTCTGGCGAGAAGTATCTGTCCTTGTCGTAGAAGCTCACCTCTGCCCGCAACCGGCCCTTGGCCTGCTCCAGCAGCGCTGTGGTGCGCAGCGGAGCACGGAAATCCAGCCCCTGGGCAGCTGCCAGCAGCTCGACCGCCAGTATGCCACGGGTGTTCTCCGCCATGTCCGCCAGTCGGCGAGCGGCGAAGGTGGCCATAGAGACGTGATCTTCCTGGTTGGCGGAGGTGGGCAGGCTGTCCACCGAGGCCGGGTGAGCCAGGCTCTTGTTCTCGGAGGCGAGCGCCGCCGAGGTGACCTGGGCGATCATGAAGCCCGAGTTGACGCCGCCGTTGTTGACCAGGAAGGCGGGCAGGCCCGACATGCGGGAATCGATCAGCAGCGCCATGCGGCGCTCTGACAGCGACCCGATTTCGGCGATGGCCAGGGCCAGGTTGTCGGCGGCGAAGGCCACGGGCTCTGCGTGGAAGTTGCCACCTGAGAGGATCTCCTCATCCTCGGCGAACACCAGCGGGTTGTCGGAGACTGCATTGGCCTCGCACACCAGCACATCGGCGGCGTGGCGGATCTGGGCCAGACAGGCCCCCATCACCTGGGGCTGGCAGCGCAATGAGTAAGGATCCTGCACCTTCTCGCAGTTGTGATGGGACATGCCGATCTCGCTGCCATCCACCAGCAGGTGACGATAGCAAGCCGCGGCATCGATCTGGCCACGCTGACCGCGCACCTCATGGATGCGAGCATCGAACGGACGACGACTGCCCAGCGCCGCCTCCACACTCATGGCGCCTATGGTGATGGCGCCGGCGAACAGATCTTCAGCGTGGAACAGGCCTTCCAGCGCGAACGCCGTGCTGGCCTGGGTACCGTTGAGCAGGGCCAGTCCCTCCTTCGGCGCCAATGAAATAGGCTCGAGACCCGCGATCTTCAGCGCCGTGGCGGCGTCCATCAGCTCGCCTTTGTGGCGGGCCTTGCCCTCCCCGATCAGCAGGCAGCTCATGTGGGCCAGCGGCGCCAGATCGCCGGAGGCACCGACGGATCCCTTCTTCGGCACCACAGGATAGACTTCAGCGTTGATGAGGGTCATCAGCGCCTCAAGCACAGTCAAACGGATGCCGGAGAAGCCCCGCGCCAGGGAATTGACCTTGAGTACCATCATCAGCCGCACGGTGGCGTCATCCATGTAGGTGCCGATGCCGGCCGCGTGGGAGAGCACGATGGAGCGCTGCAATTCGTCCAGCTGCTCCACTGGAATGCGGGTGTTGGCCAGCAGGCCAAAGCCGGTGTTGATGCCATACACAACGCGGTTTTGCTCGATCACCTTGGTGACCACGGCTGCGGAGGCGCGGATCCCGGGCAGCGCGGCCGGATCCAGGCTGAGATGGACCGGCTCGCGGCTGACGCGGCGCAGGGTGTTGAGGCAGAGCTTGCCCGGTAACAGATTGAGTTCAAACATCTTATTTAACCCCTTTGGCCGTTGCGGTCAGCATCGGCAGATCCAGTTTCGCATCAACGGCACAATTGATGGCAATCTCGTAACCCGCATCCGCATGGCGCATCACGCCGGTGGCCGGATCGTTGCGCAGCACGCGGCCGACGCGCTTGGCGGCGTCATCGGTGCCGTCACAGACAATCACCACACCCGAGTGCTGGGAGAAGCCCATGCCCACGCCGCCACCATGGTGCAGCGACACCCAGGTCGCGCCACCGGCCGTGTTGAGCAGGGCATTGAGCAGCGGCCAGTCGGAAACGGCATCGGAGCCATCCATCATCGACTCGGTCTCCCGGTTCGGGCTCGCCACCGAGCCGGAATCCAGGTGGTCGCGGCCAATCACGATCGGCGCCTTCAGCTCGCCATTTTTCACCATCTCGTTGAAAGCCAGACCGAGGCGTACCCGATCCTTGACCCCGACCCAGCAGATCCGCGCAGGCAGGCCCTGGAAGGCGATGCGCTCGCGGGCCATGTCGAGCCAGTTGTGCAGGTGGGGATCGTCCGGGATCAACTCTTTGACCTTCTGATCCGTCTTGTAGATATCTTCCGGATCGCCGGACAGCGCCACCCAGCGGAAGGGACCAATCCCCTCGCAGAACAGCGGGCGAATATAAGCAGGCACGAAGCCGGGGAAATCGAAGGCGTTTTTCACCCCTTCTTCCAGTGCCATCTGGCGGATGTTGTTGCCGTAATCGAGGGTCGCCGCGCCACGGGATTGCAGGGTCAGCATGGCTTCCACCTGACGGGCCATGGAGTGACGAGCCGCCTGATTCACTTCCTGGGGCGCAGATTTTTGCAGCTCGCGCCACTGGGCGACGCTCCACCCCTGCGGCAAGTAGCCGTGGATGGGGTCGTGGGCCGAGGTCTGGTCGGTCACCACGTCCGGGGTGATGCCACGGGCCACCAGCTCGGCAAAGACATCGGCGGCGTTGCCGAGCAGGCCGATGGAAACGGCGGTGCCGCTGCGTTTGGCATCCTCGACCATGGCCAGCGCCTCATCCAGGCTGTGGGCCTTCTTGTCGACGTAGCGGGTCTTGAGGCGAAAATCAATGCGGGTCTCGTCGCACTCGACGGCAATCATGGAGAAGCCGGCCATGGTGGCCGCCAGCGGCTGTGCGCCACCCATGCCACCCAGACCGCCGGTCAGGATCCAGCGCCCTTTGGGCTCGCCGTTGAAGTGCTGATTGGCCACCGCGAAGAAGGTTTCGTAGGTACCCTGCACGATTCCCTGGGTACCTATGTAGATCCAGGATCCGGCCGTCATCTGGCCGTACATCATGAGACCTTTCTTATCCAGCTCGTTGAAGTGTTCCCAGTTGGCCCAGTGCGGGACCAGGTTTGAGTTGGCGATCAGTACCCGAGGCGCATCCTTGTGGGTCTGGAACACCCCGACCGGCTTGCCGGATTGCACCAGCAGGGTCTCGTCTTCCTCGAGCCGTGTCAGCACCTCGACAATCTTGTCGTAGCAGGCCCAGTTGCGGGCGGCGCGGCCGATACCGCCATACACCACCAGGGATTGGGGATGCTCGGCCACTTCCGGATCCAGGTTGTTCATCAGCATCCGCAGCGGCGCCTCGGTGAGCCAGCTCTTGGCGGTCAGCGTGGTACCACGGGAGGCTCGGATGACACGGCTCGGATCCTGACGGGGATCCAGGTGTTGCTCAGACATACACACTCCTTGTTTTATCAATGCAGCAGCATGGCGACCTGCCCTCGGCAGAGCGCTACTTGGTTAACTGATGGACCAGCCGGGCGGCCACGCGGGCGCTGCGGTTATCCTGATCCAGGTTCGGGTTGTACTCGGCCAGATCGGCGAGCCGCAGCTTGCCGCTGGCGCGGATATGGGCGATCAGGGGTTCGATGACAGCCAGCTCAACGCCGCGGGCGGCGGGGGCACTCACCCCCGGCATGACGGCGCAGGGCAGCACGTCCAGATCTATGGTCAGATAGAGGTGGTCACACTGGGCGATAAAGCTATCCAGCCCGCTTAGCAAGGCGGGCAGGCTACGCTCGCTCATGGCCTCATCTTTCACATACCAGACCCCCAAGGCGTCAGCCCTTGCAAAGAGCGCCTGCGTATTGGCGGTCTCGGCCACCCCCAGGCAGGCGTAATGGAAAGGCGTTCCCTGAGCAGTACACTGCTCGGCGATCTGGAAGAAGGGGGTGCCGGAACTCGCCTGCTCTCTCTTCATGCGCAGGTCGAAGTGGGCATCGAAATTGATGATACCGATCTTGCCACGGCCACCCAGATGACGGTTGAGACCGCTCCAGCTGCCGAACGCCACCTCGTGACCGCCTCCCAGCACCAGCGGGAAGTGTCCCTCATCCAGCAGGCTCGCCACCCGCTCGGCCAAGCGGGCATGAGCGGCATCGAGATCGCCGTCGTCGCAGCCCAAATCCCCGCTATCATAGACGGGACGGGTCAGATGCCAGGCACTGTTGGCCAGCAGCTTGCGGATCGCCAGCGGTGCGCCAGCGGCCCCCACACGCCCCTTGTTGCGGCGCACCCCCTCGTCGCAGGCAAAGCCCACCAAGGCCACGCCGGGTTCGGCAGTACCGCTCAGCGGCCAGGCCTTCACCTTGTCGTGCCAACGCAGAGCAAGCTCACCATCTTCCGGATCCTGGCGCCCCTGCCAGACCGACATATTGGGCAGGCTGAACTTATCCATGCAGCGTCTCCTCCCCATTGACGACCCGGCTCACCAGCTGATCGACCCCGATGAGGTAACTCAGCTCGGCCGGGTGCGCGCAGTTCCAGACCAGGAAATCCGCCAGCATACCCACTCTCAACTGCCCCAAACGCTCCTGCTCGCCAAGCGCGCGGGCGGCGTTGCGGGTCACCCCGACCATGGCCTCGACCGGGGTCAGACCGAACAGGGTACAGGCCATGTTCATGGCCATGCGCAGCGACACTATGGGGGCCGTGCCCGGGTTGATATCGGAGGAGACCGCCATGGGCACATGGGCCTTGCGCAGGGCGGCGATGGGGGGCAGCTTGGTCTCTTTCAGGAAATAGAACGCTGTGGGCAGCAGGGTGGCGACCACGCCACGGTGGGCCAGTGCCTGGATCCCTTCCTGATCCAGATGCTCCAGATGATCCACCGAGAGGGCACCAAAGTTGGCGGCCAGCGCACTGCCTCCCAGGTTGGAGAGCTGCTCCATATGGCCCTTCACCGGCAGACCGTATTGATCCGCGGCCAGATAGACCTGCTCGGTCTGGGCCAGCGAGAAGCCGATGTGCTCGCAGAAGACATCCACCGCATCCGCCAGACCGGCCTCTGCAGCCGCCGGAATGATCTCCTGGCAGATGGTCTCGACCCAGGAGTCGGGATCGTCGCGATATTCTGGCGGCACCGCATGGGCGGCCAGCAGGGTAGTCTTGACCCGAATTGGCAATGCCTCCCCCAGTCTGCGGGCGACCCGCAGCATCTTGAGTTCATCTTCCAGGGTGAGGCCGTAGCCGGATTTGATCTCTACCGTGGTGACCCCTTCCCGGATCAGCGACTTGATCCTGGCTGCCGCCAGCGTGAACAGCTGCTCCTCGCTGGCCTCACGGGTCGCACGCACAGTGCTGATGATGCCGCCGCCCTTGCGGGCGATTTCGGCATAAGGCACCCCCTGCTGGCGTAGCTCGAACTCTTCGGCCCGGCTGCCGGCAAAGATGAGGTGGGTGTGGCAATCGATGAGACCCGGGGTTGCCAGCTTGCCCTTCATGTCCTGCCAGTGCGCAGGATAAGGGCCCTTGAGATCCTGCATGGGCACCAGAGCGTGGATCTTGCCTTCATGAACGCCGAGGGCGTGGGGTTCCAACAGACCGTAGTCAGCCAGATCGGGGCGCAGGGTGGCGGGTGTCACGTTGAGCCAGACCCGCTCGCAGTTCAACAGTTCCTTGTTCATACCGACCTCTAAATGTATATACATTATCTTATATCCGATCTCTGCTAGGAAAGAAAGGATCAAGTTCACATCTTGATAACAACGCTTTCATTAGAGTTTAAGCACAAAAAAGCCCACCATGAGGTGGGCTCTGTCAAAACAATATGTATATACAATTAATTGAGACTGGTCTTGGAACTCAGCTTGTAGCGGGAGCCTGGCGAGAGCAGACGGGCATAGGAGACCAGATACCCTTCCGACCAGGTACGGCGGTGCAGCAACAGGCAGGGGGTATCGACACGCACTTGCAGCAGACCGGCTTCACCGGCACTCGGTAACACGGCCTCTACCACATGCTCCATCTCGGAGAGAGGACAGACGTCCATCAGGTAGCGATTCGGGGTCTGTTGAGTGAAATCCTGCTCGCCATAACCGGGCAGACGCTCGGCATCGACGAAGCGCTCCTCCAGTTGCAGCGGCTCCCCATCGGCCTGATGGACGATGAGGCTGTGGAAGATGGCAGCACCGACTCTCAGCCCGAGCTGGACCGCCACCTTCTCGTCGGCGGCCTGGCGTTGCAACCGGATCACCCGGGCGCTGTACTGGCTGCCCCGCTCGGCGATCTCGTCAGCTATGTTGCGAATGGCCAGCAGGGGCGACTCGGTACGCCTGTCCGCCACGAAGCTGCCGGAACCGGCGGTGCGCACCAGCCAGCCCTCGGCCACCAATTCGCGCAGTGCCTTGTTGACCGTCATGCGGCTCACGGCAAACTGCTCGCACAGGGCGGCTTCGGTCGGGATCCTGTCTCCCGCCTGATAGTGGCGTTCACGGATCCCGTCCAGGATGTGCTGCTTGATCTGAAGATAGAGGGCTGGCGCCAACGGCAGGCTCCTCAGCGACGGCGGTGGGGCGGACGCATGTCCGGCCAGGCGCGGTAAACATCGGGGATCTGATCCGGGCCGCTGACGCAGAGATCCAGATCGTGCAGCAGACCGTCCTTGATGCCATAGATCCAGCCGTGCACCGCCAGCTCCTGCCCTTTGCGCCAGGCGTTCTGGATGATGGTGGTGTGGCAGACGTTGGCTACCTGCTCGGCCACGTTCAGCTCGCACAGGTAATCGAAACGCTCATGCTCATCTTCGATGGCATCCAGCTGTTCGCGATACTTGAAGTAGACATCCTTGATGTTGCGCAGCCAGTTGTCGATGAGCCCCAGCTCCTGGTTCTGCATCGCCGCCTTGACGCCACCGCAGCCATAGTGGCCGCAGATGATGATGTGCTTCACCTTGAGCACCTCGACCGCATATTGCAGCACCGAGAGGCAGTTGAAATCGGTGTGCACCACCAGATTGGCGACATTGCGGTGGACGAACACATCCCCCGGCAGCAAGCCCATCAGCTGGTTGGCGGGAACCCGGCTGTCGGAGCAACCGATCCAGAGGTATTCAGGGGCCTGCTGGGCGGAGAGGGTAGCGAAGAAATTCGGATCCTCGGCCTTGATCCGTTCCGCCCACTCGCGGTTGTTGGTAAACAGGTCGTTCAACAGTTTCACTATCTGCTCTCCCTACTGTGGCAGTGGCGGCAACATAACATAGACAAGGGTAATCAAGGCAAGGCCGACCAGATACTCGCGAAACAAAAACAGGGCCATCAGGCCCTGTTTTTGTTTGGGAGGCATCAGGCCTCCATGGCGTCTTTCAGCTTCTTGAGTGCGTTCTTCTCAAGCTGACGCACCCGCTCGGCGGAGACACCATAGGTGTCGGCCAGCTCCTGCAGCGTGGTCTTGCTGTCATCATCAAGCCAGCGGGCACGGATGATGTGCTGACTGCGCTCATCCAGAGTGGCAAGGGCCGAGCTCAGGCGACGGGTCGCATGATCGTCCCAGTTGTCGTTCTCGATGGTGGCAGCCAGATCGGAGGATTTGTCTTCCAGATAATGGACGGGGGCAAAGCCGCCTTCGTCTTCATCATCACCGACCAGATCGAACGCCTGATCGTAGTTGCTCATGCGCGCTTCCATCTCGGTCACGTCGGTCGGGGAGACCCCCAACTCGGCGGCGACGGCCTGCACTTCGTCATGGCTGAACCAGCCCAGACGCTTCTTGGATTTGCGCAGGTTGAAGAAGAGCTTGCGCTGGGCCTTGGTGGTGGCCACTTTTACCATGCGCCAGTTGCGCAGGACATACTCGTGGATCTCGGCCTTGATCCAGTGCACGGCGAAGGAGACCAGTCGCACCCCGACGGTCGGGTCAAAGCGCTTGACCGCCTTCATCAGGCCGATGTTGCCTTCCTGAACCAGGTCAGCCTGGGGCAGACCGTATCCGGCATAACTCTTGGCGACGTGAACGACAAAACGCAGGTGCGACATGACCAGCTGACGGGCAGCCTCGAGATCGCCACCCTGCTGCAAACGCTCAGCCAGCTCACGCTCTTCCTCTGCGGTCAGCACAGGAATCGAATTTACTGCCTGGATATAGCCTTCCAGACTACCTTGCGGAATCAGAGCCATAGTGCGTTGCAATGAAGTTCCCATTTTTTACCTCTTTCTTTTCAATCGAACCAGTCTAACACCCTGAGAGGGTCTGTCTACTGACCGGATATCATTCTGCGGCCCACATCAAACACTGTGCCCAGTTTGAACTCGGGCTATCTTAGGCCGGCAGGATGAATCATGAATGAACAGTCAAAAAAAGGGGGTCACAATCAAGGACCCCCGAAAAGTAGCATGCTAAGTCCATTGTTGCGGAGCTCGCAACCTTCACATGCTTGCCAAGTCAGACGAGCAAGGCAGAGGGGCCACACCCGTATAAGTTCTTCAGCACTTGTAGACTGCTTATAAATCAGAAGGTTCACCGGATCCAGAGCAGATCCTGAAGATAGCTGTTAATCAGATTACTCCGAGAACAGTGGCCGAGCCAGAAACGGCAATTCTTTTACTTGATCCAGCTCTCAAAATCCAGCGCTTTGAAACGCTGATAAATTAATCAGGATGGTTCTATGTCGCGAATGTGGCGATGTACCGAGAACCAGGAGGCGATCAGCCCCAGCAAAGCCCCCAGCAAGACCAGATTGATCCCGTCTATCGCCCCCATGCCCACCAGCCGGAAATTGCTGTTGTAGAGCCCGGCCAGCTCCTTCACCACCCCCTCGCTCCAGATCACCATGACTTCGGTCAACCACCAGGCCAGCATGCCGCCGATGACCCCGAACCAGATACCGGTATAAAGGAAGGGACGATGGATGAAGGCGTCAGTCGCCCCCACCAGCTTGAGCACTTCGATCTCGGAGCGCTGGTTGAGGATGTTCAGGCGCAGGGTATTGCCGACGATCAGCAGCACAGCCGAGAGCAACAGCACGGCGATGCCTGTGATGGTATGGCGCAGCAGGTTCATGATCCCCTGCAACCGGGTCAGCCACTGCAGATCCAGCTTGCCCTGCTCAACCCCGTCTTCGTTGTTAAGCTTGCCGAGCAGCTCGGCAGCCCCTTCCGGATTCTGCCAGCGGGGATCCGGAATGACGCTCAGCACGGGCGGCAAGGGGTTGCTGTCCAGATAGTCGAGAGCATCGCCGAAGCCGGAGATCTCGCGAAACTCTTTCAGCGCCTCTTCCCGGCTCATGTAGGTGACGGATTCCACCTCCGGGTAGAGCAGGATCCGCTGCTTCATGTCGAGAATGCTCTGCTCTGGCAGATCCTTGCGCAGATAAAGAGAAATCTGGGAGCTGGTCTGCCAGCTGCCTTCCACCACTTCGGCGTTTTTCAGCAAGACGTGGAAGCAGGAGGGCAATGCCAGACTGACGCCGAGCACCGCCAGGGTCATCAGAGACGCAAGCGGGTTGCGCCACAACTCTCCCAGGCTGGCAAATGCCTGACGCACGTGATCTACCCCGTACATCATCAGACGACGCAGCGGTGGCTGTTTATGACGAACGATAGCCATCAGAGCTCCTCCCCCGCCGAATACATGCGGCCCGCCTTGAGGGTCAGGGTGCGGTAGCGCATACGGGCAATCAGCCCCAGATCATGGGTCGCAATGAGTACCGAGACCCCGAAGCGGTTGAACTCCTCGAACAGCCGCATGATATCCATGGAGAGCTGGGGATCCAGGTTGCCGGTCGGCTCATCCGCCAGCAGCAACGGCGGCTTGTTGACGATGGCACGGGCGATGCCGACCCGCTGCTGCTCACCACCGGAGAGCATACGCGGCTGGTAGCGCTCCTTGCCGAGCAAGCCCACCTTGTCCAGCGCCGCCGCAACCCGCTTGTTGATGTCTGCATGACTGTAACCATCGATCACCAGCGGCAGGGCCACGTTGTCAAACACGGTTCTGTCCATCAGCAGACGGTGATCCTGGAAGATCATGCCGATCTGGCGACGCACATAGGGTATATCCCCCCGCTTGATATGGCTGACATCGTCGCCGTGAAAGAAGACACGGCCATCGGTCGGTCGCTCCATCACGCCAATAAGCTTCAAAAGAGTGCTCTTTCCAGCCCCCGAGTGCCCGGTCAGGAAGGCCATTTCCCCCTTGTGCAGGTGAAAGCTGACCTTCTGCAACGCCTGATGGCCGCCGCTGTATACCTTGCTGACCTTATCAAAACGAATCATAACGGATCCCTGACATTGACATGCCCCGACCTGAGTCGGGGCATGTGGCGCTTACTCCTCGCGACTGAAGAGTGCCTCGATAAAGTCGTTGGCAACGAAGGGGCGCAGATCGTCGATCCCCTCGCCCACCCCGATATAACGGATCGGGATCTGGAACTTGTCGGCCACCGCGAAGATGACGCCGCCCTTGGCGGTGCCATCCAGCTTGGTGAGGACGATACCGTCCAGACCTACGGCTTCGCTGAACAGCTTGGCCTGGCTCAGGGCGTTCTGACCTGTGCCTGCATCCAGCGTCAGCATGATCTCGTGAGGTGCTTCTTCATCCAGCTTCTTCATCACCCGCACCACTTTCTTGAGCTCTTCCATCAGATTGCTCTTGTTCTGCAGGCGACCGGCAGTATCGGCGATCAGCACGTCGGCACCGCGGGAACGGGCAGCCTCAATGGCGTCATAGATGACGGAGGCAGAGTCGGCACCGGTATGCTGGGCGATCACGGGTATATTGTTGCGCTGACCCCATACCTGCAGCTGCTCGACGGCAGCGGCACGGAAGGTATCGCCAGCGGCCAGCATGACGCTCTTGCCTTCGGCCTGGAACTGCTTGGCCAGCTTGCCGATGGTGGTGGTCTTGCCGACACCGTTCACCCCGACCATCAGGATCACATAAGGCTTCTTGCTGGTGTCGATCACCAGCGGCTGCTCGACCTGGGCCAGCATGGCGCCCATGTCCTGCTTGAGCAGGCCGTAGAGTGCCTCGGCATCCTTGAGTTGCTTGCGATCCGCATGCTGCACCAGGCCATCTATGATGCGACGGGTGGTATCGACCCCCAGATCGGCGGTCAGCAGCTGGGTTTCCAGCTCCTCAAACAGATCGTCATCGATCTTCTTGCCACTGAACAGACCGAAGAAACCGGAACCGATATTCTCTTTGGTACGCACCAGACTGCGCTTGAGGCGGGCAAAGAAACCCTCCCGCTGCGGCTTGTCCTGAGTGTCATCATCCACTTTGGCAGCCAGCGGCAAGGCAGCCAGTGCGGCGGCTTCAGCCTCCATCTCGGCAACCAGGCGAAGATCTTCCGCTCTCTGGGCCTCTTTGGCGATACGAGCCTCTTCGGCGGCCTGCGCTTCGGCAGCAACACGAGCGGCTTCTGCGGCCTGCGCTTCGGCAGCAACACGGGCCGCTTCAGCGACTTGCGCCTCGGCGGCAATACGAGCCGCTTCTGCGGCCTGCGCTTCGGCAGCAACACGGGCCGCTTCTGCAGCCTGCGCCTCGGCGACAATACGAGCCGCTTCAGCGACTTGCGCTTCGGCAGCAACACGGGCAGCTTCTGCGGCTTGCGCTTCGGCAGCAACACGGGCGGCTTCTGCGGCTTGCGCCTCGGCAGCAACACGGGCAGCTTCTGCGGCTTGCGCTTCGGCAGCAACACGGGCCACTTCGGCAGCCTGCACTTCGGCAGCAACACGGGCCGCTTCTGCAGCCTGCGCTTCGGCAGCAACACGGGCCGCTTCTGCAGCCTGTGCCTCGGCAGCAACACGAGCGGTCTCGACAGCCTGTGCCTCAACGCGCGCTTGCTCGATCAGCAATTCGTTGACGATGACGGGTTCCAGTTCGGAGGCACACTCCTCCACGACCAGCGGAGCCACGTCCAGCTCAGTGGGAGGGCAATCGTCATCATGAAGTGGAGCACCAGCATGCAGGGCATCATTTTGTGCACTGGCTGGCAATTCATGCACCACGACCGGCGTAGTATCAGAAACGGGAGCGGGGGAAGCAGTGACCTCAGGCTCAGTCGTAACAGGGGTGGCCTGGGGTGTCTGTGGTTGGACAGCCTCAGCCTCTTCTTTCTTGCGGCCGAAACCCAGCCAGGAAAACAAACCTTTTGCCATCTAAAAAATACTCACTTCGTTGGCTGACTGCTAAGATAGCCGTCCCTCGGCGGGTCGGCATAAAAATGAACCGCCTTATACTACCACTTTATTTTCTGACGACGAAACGCGATGCCCAGAGTGAAACCCAGCCGTAACATCCCGAACAAGAGCCCGGCCCCGCAGGGGAAATCGGGCTTTGTAAGAATCATCAGCGGCCAGTGGAAGGGCCGCAAATTGCCGGTCAAGGATGTGGAAGGGCTCAGGCCCACCACGGATCGCGTCAAGGAGACCATCTTCAACTGGCTGGCTCCCCATGTGCGTGGCGTGCGCTGTCTCGATCTGTTTGCCGGCAGCGGCGGCCTGGGGCTGGAGGCGCTGTCGCGCTATGCCGAGCAGGTCACTCTGGTCGAGATGGACAAAGGTGCCGCCGACCAGATCAGAAAGAACCTGACCGCCCTTGGCAGCAGCAAGGGCCTGGTGATCCAGTCTGATGCCGTCAGTTGGCTGCAAGGCCCGGCCACCCCGTTCGACCTGGTGTTCCTGGATCCGCCGTTTCGGCGCGAGCTGCTGCCCCGGGTGTGCGATCTGCTGGAACAGCACGGCTGGCTGGCACCGGATGCTCTGATCTATCTGGAGCGGGAGAAAGAGATGGCCGACCTGGCGTTGCCCGCCAGCTGGCAACTGCTCAAGGACAAGCAGGCCGGTCAAGTCTGCTATCAACTCTATCTGCGGGACACCAAGAATGACGCTGCGGTTTAAATTCCGTGTAGGAAGGGGACTAGCGTTGGCCCCTCCCCGTCAATTTGGGCAACGACTCAAAGGCAAGCAGGCCGGTCAGGTCTGCTATCAACTCTATCTGCGGGAGGTGAGCAATGAAGCGGATGTTTAATCTGTTGGCGATGGGGCTGACCCTGTTCTTCTGGTTCGGCGTGCTGGTCAGTCTGGTGGCTCCGCTACCCGGCAAGCTGAATGATCTTTTGCCGATCTGCGGCCTGCTCATCGCCCTAGTCCACCTGGTGCAGGCCAGCATGGTCAAGTCTGCCTGCAAACCCTACTTCGTGGTCACCCGGCTCGAAGTCATACTGATACTGGTGTTCGGCGTCTTCGGCATGGCTGATATCCGCGCCCGACTCAAAGCCATCATAGAAGCCAAACAGCATGGCACCGATATCAACAGCACCGGCTGATGCCGACGCTGTCATGGTTCAGGGAGGAGTGCTGGTCACTCCTTCTCTTTTTTCCCCACACTGATACCCAGCTTGATCGACAACACGGCGAGCAGCAACAGCATCATGATGAGCGAGAAGAAATTGCTGCCAAGCTCGGGATACTGCACCTTGACCAGCGCCGCATGCCCGAACCCGCCGATGAAGAAGCAGAGCAGCATGCAAACCGGGGTATTGCCCTCCAACGAGACATGGCGGTAGTGCTGATAGAGCTGATAAGCCGCCAGCACCAGGGCAATCATGGGAAAGAAGGAGAAGGGCACCGCAGGCTCGGTCAGGGCCGACCAGGAAGCATCGCCACAAATACCAACGAGCAGGGCCAGCAGCAGGGGTTTCTTCGGGATCAGATTCTGGTCATGCATGGAGCTGTCCATCCTGTTGACTTAAGAGAGAGGTTCACGGCGCTTCTGGTTCTGAACTTCGGCGCCCATGGCGATCATTCGCAGCTGGCGTATGGTGCGATCTGACAAGGCCCGACACTCCTCGCTCGTCATGTCGAGCGCATCGGCACCGGCGCTGAAGACGATGGTCACCATGGCCTCGGCCTGGATGTAGGCCTCCTCCCGCGGAGCCCCCGAGGTCGCTTCAAGGTAGTCGGTCAGCTCGGCGATGAAGTGCTGGATCTCCCGTGCCACCGCCTGACGAAATGCAGCCGAGGTACCGGAACGCTCCCGCAGCAGCAGCCGGAAGATATTCGGGTTGTTCTCGACAAATTCCATGAAAGTCTGCACCGAGGTGCTGATGACACTGCCACCACCCGCGATGCGCTGGCGAGCCTGACGCATCAACTGGCGCAGGGTCAGGCCCCCTTCATCCACCAGCGTCAGGCCCAGCTCCTCCATGTCGCGAAAATGGCGATAGAAGGAGGTCGGTGCTATGCCGGCCTCCCGCGCCACTTCCCGCAAACTGAGGTTGGAAAAACTGCGATTGGCGCACAGTTGGCTGAACGCCGCATCGATCAGAGTACGCCGGGTTTTTTCTTTTTGTTGCGCGCGAATACCCACGAAAACAGTCACCTTCAGGTTATCGAGGCCAAATGATAACCCGAAGGCCGAGCCAGGATCAGGTTTGTCTCCTACTTTTTTACCATTGACCCGAATTCTTGCTACATGGAGAATGGCGCACAGCTGTTCGCTGAAAGGAACCGAGTGAGATGGAACGCCCACCTATCATCATGACCAACACCCTGCTGTTTGCCCTCTCCGGGCTGACCGCACTGATCGCCGTGCCCTGGTACGGTATGACCCATGGCTATGACCTCTGGCAGTGGAGCTGCTTCCTGCTGCTGTTCTGTTACAGCGGCATCTCCATCACAGCCGGTTATCACCGCCTCTGGTCGCACAAGGCCTACAAGGCCCACCGGATCCTGCAGTGGATCTTCGCCATCGGCGGCGCCCTTGCCCTGCAGAACTCGGCCCTGCACTGGTCTTCCGATCATCGCCGTCACCATCGCCATGTGGATGACAACCTGAAGGATCCCTACAGCGCGGGTCGCGGCTTCTGGTATTCCCACATTGGCTGGATGCTGCGCGAGTACCAACGCGAGATCTATAACGATTACAGCAACGTGCGGGATCTGCAGAACAACCCCATCGTTGCCTTCCAGCACAAGCACTATCTGGCGCTGACCCTGGCCACCAATCTGGGCATTCCGCTGCTGCTGGGGCTTGTCCACGGCGATCTGCTCGGCATGCTGCTGCTGGCAGGGGTGCTGCGCATGGTGATGACCCACCACACCACCTTCTTCATCAACTCCCTGGCCCACATCTGGGGCAGTCAGCCATTTACTGACCGCAACACGGCACGGGACAACGGCATCCTGGCCTTCTTCACCTTCGGCGAGGGTTATCACAACTTCCACCACCTGTTCGAGAACGACTACCGCAACGGCATCCGCTGGTGGCAGTTCGATCCCACCAAGTGGCTGATCCGCAGCGCCTCCTGGTGCGGGCTGGCCCGGGATCTGAGGTCCTGCCCGGAAGAGCGGATCGAACAGGCAAGACTTGAGATGCAACTCAAGCGCGCGCAGGCCAAATTGCGCAAACGCGAAGACAGGGAGCTGTGGCAGGCATTGTTGCAGGAGGAGTACGACAAACTGAGCCAGCAGTTGCAGCTCTACTATGCCAGCCGCAAATCCCTGCTGGAGCAGCGCAAACGCAAGGCGCTGGCCCGCTACGACAAGCTGAAACTGCAACTGGAGTATCGCAACCTGCACGACGGCTTCGTTGCCAGCAAGCGCAACTGGAGCCGGTTGCTGGCGGGCATCGCCTGAGTTACAGGCCCCGCCACAGCACACAGAGACCGCCAACCGGCGGTCTTTTTATGGGCACAAACTTGGGGTCTGGCCATAAAAAATGGGGTGACATTTCCATGTCACCCCCTCGCAAATAGCATGTTCCATATTGGAGTCCGGTCCTGCCGGGTTCTGCCCTGTTTCTTGAGTTTCCGCTACCCATGCGAATCAGGTGCCTGCTGGAGCGATCCAACTGGCGGTTCCCTTCACGACCTTTTTCCACACGACGGACGAGCCGCCGTGTTTGTCCTTGCGATTGAAATATTACGCACTTAAATAAAATAAAAAACCGTTTTATTCAGTCTGCCATGCAAGCGACAGTGCGCTACCAGGATTCCTACACAAGAACAATCTGATTGAAAACAATACGATAAGGCAGAATATCGCCTTTGGATGGCAAACGTTATCCTCTAAGGCGCACAAGGCTTTACGAGATCTCGCACACGCTCACAACCAGCGTTGCAAGGGCAACCAGTCACTCATCTTCGCCAGCAGCCGGCGCAGGGTTGAGTGAGGGGCAGCCACTGAATGAGCAGACAGCTGCTGCCAGTGTGTCAGCCACTGCTGCAGCTCGGCGCAGAGCGCTGGGCACTCGAGATGCAGCATCAATTCGGTGTTGAGCATCAGGGATCGAGGATCCAGATTGAAGCTGCCAAGCAGCGCCTCCCCGTCACCGATCAGGATCAGCTTGGCATGCAGGCTGAGGGTATCCCCCTCCAGCTCGGACAGCGCTATCCCCTGCCGGATCATCCAGGGACGATGACGTCGGTAAGCACCATACACCAGGGGTACATCCGTACTGGCCAGGGAGTTAGTGAGGATCTCGATATTCACCCCAGCCTGGCGCTGCTGCCTGAGCCGACGGCGCAACCCCCGGGTCAGGATCAGGTAAGGACTCACCAACTTCAGGGAGCCCGCGTTGTCAGCCAGCTTGCGCCAGAGCAGGGGCGCCGTGGTCGGTCGCGACACCAGCCCCTTGCCGGGTCGGTCGAACCACACCTCGGCCCGCCCCTGATGCCAGGTCAGGGAGACGGGCTCGGCTTCGAACAGACTGGCAGGCAGGTCGTAGACTGCGGCAACGTGCGGATCTGTCATTGTGAGCAGGAAGTCGTTCACCACTGTCACCTCGGCCCGCTGCAGGGGACGGCGCAACAGGCGGCGGATCGGGTGACTCCAGCGGCTGCGCCAGAATTGGTCGAAGCCCTGTTCTGTCTGCTGGCAGACAGGGCCGCGGCAGGCGAGGTCCAGATCGACGAATCGGGGCGTACCGCCCAGCCCGAAGTAGCGGTCACCTATGTTGCGGCCACCGATCACTGCCTGGCTGCCATCCACCAGCAGCAACTTGTTGTGCATGCGGTGATTGATGCGGCGAAAGCTGAGCAGCCCCTCCAGCAGCAGGGTCAGCGGACGCCAGCCCCGCAACCAGAACGGATTGAACAGCCGTACTTCTATGCCGGGCTGACGCGCGACTATCTCCAGAAAACGGTTGTCACCGGCATAAAGGTCGTCAATGAGCAGCTGTACCCGCACCCCGCGCCGGGCTGCGTGCAGCAACTCGGACAGCAGCAGCTTGCCGCTGCTGTCCTCTTCCCAGCTGTAGTACTGCGCCTGGATCCGGCTGCGGGCGTTACGGATCAGCTGGCAACGCACCTTGAGCGCCAGTTCGGGCTGGTCGATCAGTGCAAACTCACCCGGGATCATGGCGTCATCTGCTTGTCATGGAGGAATGGCATAACGCTGGCTACAGGCCTCGTTGGAATGTGGATAAAGGAATTTACCATGGAACTCAGTGATCGCCCCGCCATCAGCTATCGACCGCAAGCCAGCCAGCCGGATCCCTCCCCGACTGGCCAGCTGACACCCTGGTATCTGCAACACAGGGATCAGGGCTGGGAACCCTTTTCTTCTCCCGAGCAGCCCCACTAAAGATCCCCCTGACCGGTGGGGTGATCAGGGCCGGGCCGCCTCTATGGCGGCCGCCTTGCCCTCCAGCTGTGGCAGGCTGAAACGATAGGCCACATAGTACTTGTAGATGGTACTGACATAGTTGATGGGGCCCTGCCCCACCTCGTTGGCCACCAGCTGCTCCACGTTGCCAAACCAGACGTTGGGATCCAGCCCGGCGGCTTGCGCCTTGGCCCTGAGTGCCTGTACCCGGTTCGGTCCGGCATTATAGGCAGCCAGTGCAAACAGGTGCCGATTGAGCTGATCCAGCGCAGGATCGTTGAAATAGGTGTCCAGGATCAGCCGCAGATAACGGCAAGCCGCCTCTACATTGCCCTCCAGACTGGCTAACCTGGCGCCACGTATGCCCACCTCGCTGCCGGTACTCGGCAGCAGCTGCATGATCCCCACGGCCCCCCGTACCGAGCGCGCGCCGGTATTGAGCCCAGACTCCTTGTAGGCCAGTGCCGCCAGCATCAGCCAGTCCAGTTGATACTTGTCGGCATACTGCTCAAGCACCTTGCGGATGGTCGAGAGCCGCCCCATGGGATCGGGCGCCAGAATATTGCTCATCTGGTCGCTGCGCACCAGCAACTGGCGCAATGTCATGTCGTTGTAGAGGGAGTGCTTGCCCGTATCGGCCAGGTAACCGTTGACCGCCTTGAGCAGCTCGGGGCTGTTTTTACGCAGGGCCCAGGCACTGCGGCCATTATCCCGCAGCGGGATCAGCTTGTGGGCCCTGAGGCCGCTGATCATCCCAAGCCAGATGCGCCCCTTGAAGCTGTCGGTCACTGTGAGGGGGATAATACCTGCCGCCACCATCTCCAGCAGATCCACATCCTGCAGGTATTCGGGGACAGTTTCGATATAGATGGGGGGAAGCCCCAGCTCTCGAAACAACCAGTTGAGCTGGCGCAGACTCTCGTAATAACTGGAGCTGGCCCGCACCCAGACGCGCCGGCCGGAAAGTTGGGTGATACGGTTGAACGTCGGCAGAGCGTGCTGACTCACGATCCACTCTTCAATGGGGGTGATCACCGGATTGGAGAAGGCCACCTGCTCGCGCCGGGTCGGGGTCACCGTCATGTTGGCCGCCACCAGATCGCCACGCCCCTCAGTAAGGTAGTCCAGCAGCTTGTCCTGACGCACCGGTATGTAGATGATCTTGAGCTTGATCTGCTCCCTGGCGAGGTAGGTCTGGTTCAGCCAGCGCTCGAAACCCTGCAGCTGATTGACCAGAATGCCGTGCTGGGCGCCTTTATCGAGAAAAAAGAAACCCCGCTCATAGACCACCAGGGCCCTGAGTTCTTTCTTTTGCAGTATATGTTCGAGATCCCCGGGTTGGGGCAAGCGCTGTGGCTTGAGGTCCGCCGCCAGCAGAGGAAGACAGCAGAGGGCCAACAGGCCCCAGATCCATCGCTGCATCATGATGTAATCGCCTTCTGTGGACCAGGTAGCACCGGACTGTTGGTCAGCAGGATAAGTCGTTATAGAAGGTGGGATTCACGGCAGAGATCTCGCCGCGTCATCATGTGTACGCCTTCTGTTGGCCGACTCCCGCCGGGCAAACCGTCTGTGGGATAACTAACTATAGAACGCAGACCCACAGCAGAAGGGTCAACACGGCAGGCGAACCCGCCGTGTCACTACCGGGCTCAGATAGAGCGGGCGCGCAGCTCGAAAATCAGCTTTTCGGCGGTGCAGGTGAATTGCAACCGGGCCTTCAGGATCACGCCGCTGGCACCCTGGCTCAGCTCGCTGCTGATCATGGCTTCGGCGGTCACCTGCTTGGCCAGCGCCTCATAGGCCGCCAGCTTGGCGCGGGCATCGGCTTCTGTTGCAGCTTCGATCACCAGCTCCATCAGATCGTCACCTTCACCAATGATGGTGCCGATCTCGGCAAAACAGCCGCAGCTGTCGCAGGTTTCGTTCAATTCAACTTTCTCGTCTACAGACATACTTCCACTCCTACTTATTTCGGATGATTGGCATCGTCACGCAAGGCGTTACGAAAATCCCTGATGGCGGTGCCCAGATCCTCACCGGCGCCGGCCAGGCGTTTGCTGCCAAACACCACGACCACCACCACGAGCAGGATCAACAAATGCCAGATATGAATTCCACCGAGTCCCATCGGGATACTCCTGACTGATAGATACGCTTTGTTTGTATCAAAAGAAGGCGCAAGGATTGTTGGGCAAAATCAAGACAGGTGCAAGTTTGCAAATAAATCACCAAAAAAATACGGCGACCCAGGGTCGCCGTATGAATTGATGCTACTTGTCCCCTCAACCGCTACATCCTGTACCAGCCGCCATGAAGGCGAGAGACGAACCGAGCATAGGGTCGCCAAGATATGAAAACAAATGGTATAAATTCATCTAAGAATTGAAAAGGATTCATATCATGTTGTTGGAACAGCTGGGACGTATCGACCTCAATCTATTGATTATCCTGCAAGTTTTACTGGAAGAGCGGAATGGTAGCCGGGCCGCCCGTCGCCTGCATCTGAGCCAGTCTGCCGTCAGCAAGGCCCTGGGTCGCCTGCGGGAGACCTTCGATGATCCCCTGTTCGTGCGCTCCGCTTACGGGCTGGAACCCACGGCCCGCGCTCTGGTGCTGCAACAGCAACTGCAACCCATACTGCTGTCCTTGGACAACCTGATCCAGCCGCCGGATTTCGATCCAGCCAGCACAGAGCGGGAGTTTGTGATCGCCAGCATGGACAGCGCCTTCACCCTGTTTGCCCCGCTCTATTTGAGCGAGCTGAAACGCCAGGCACCGGGCATACGGCTGCGCTACGAGGAGTGGACCGAGAACAGCCTGACCGAGATGAGCCAGGGTCAGGTGGATATTGCCTTCACGGTGCGGGAGAACTGCATCAGCTCGGACTTTCGGCTCGATACCCTGCCCAACGCCATCTGCCAGCGGCTGCTCGCCATCGATGATCTCACCTGTCTGGTGCAGCACGATCACCCTGCCCTGCACGAACCCGAATGGGACCTCGCCCGCTACCTGGCCTATCCCCATGTGCAGACCTATTGCGAGGGACGGGATCGCTGGATGCTGGATCACAAGCTGGCGGGGATGGATCTCTACCGCCGGATTGAGGCAACCGTGCCCTCGTTCGAGGCCGCGCTGCGAATGGGCATGCACTCGGACATGATAGTGACCCTATCCAGACTCTATGCACGCCACGCCACCCAGGTCTATCCGCTGGTGCCGCTGCCGCTGCCCATTGCACTCGACAGCATCTCCCACCTGCTCATCTGGCATCAACGCCACGAAGAGGACCCGGGCCACCGCTGGTTACGGGAGACACTGCTCGCCCTCATCATGAGCAAGCTGGAACCCTCGGCAACCGAGCCCTCCTGACTATCAGCACCGAGTAAGAGAACGCCCGGCCTTCCTCATCATGAGTGAGCCGGATACCGCTGCCAACGACTGGCCTGATTATCAGTGTTGGCGAGGGGAGAGCCTGACCGTCAGCCCTGACCCGTCACCGCCAGATAGTGGTGGACACCGTCCAGCAGCATCTGCACCGCAATCATCACCAGCAGCATGCCCATCAGGCGCTCCACGGCTGTGAGTCCTCGCTCACCCAGCAGCTTGTTGAATACCTCGTAGAACATCAGGATCACGGCGCTGGCCCCCCAGGCCATCAACAGGGCCAGCGACCAATCCGTCATCCGGGTCGGCTCCTGGTTTGCCAGCAGCAACAGGGAGGCAAGAATGGAGGGACCGGCAATCATGGGGATGGCCATGGGCACCAGGAAGGGCTCCTCGCCCGCCGCCAGCCCGGTCACCCCACCCTCGCTCGGGAAGATCATCTTGATGGCGATGAGAAACAAGATGATGCCGCCTGCGATACTCACCGCTTCCTGGCGCAGATTGAGGAAATTGAGGATCTGCTGACCGGCAAACAGGAAGGCCATCATGATGGCCAGCGAAAACAACAGCTCCCGCATCATCACCTTGCGCCGTCGCTTGGGATCGATATGGCGCAGGATCGACAGGAAGACCGGCAGGTTACCCAGCGGATCCATGATCAGAAACAACATGACGGCAGCGGAGAAAGTGTCCATACGATTCCAGGGCAATGCCCGGGCCAAGCCTTCGGCAGAGAAAAACAGGAGGAAATACTAACAAAGGGACAGAGATTCGGCGAGCACCAAGGATGTGCCCGCCGTGAAGGTCAACCGTGGTTGCAGATCTTGTCGGCGTGGGTCTGGAAACCCTGCGCTGATTCGATGAACTTGCCGCGCTGTGCCAGGAAGGCGATCAACGCCTCGGCATCCATCTCGCTCGCGCTGCAGGTATGAAAACGGGCATCGGCACCGAAGTGCTCATCGATCGCCTGCTTGAGGCTGGCACGGGTAAATTGCCCCCCTTGTGCCAGCATCATCTCCATCACCTCGTGACCGTGTACCGATTGAGTCATAGCAAACCTCATTAATAAACATATTTAATGTCTATTAAATCCTGCGCCGAAGGGAGTGACCTTGATATAGGCCAATAAATTGCCGATTTCCCTCATAGCAAGCTGGTCGTGAGTACCGCTTTGTCGATAATGTGGCAACCTGACAAGGGGATGGCTACACTAACGCCCCTTTTTGCCATCGCAGACAGAATATAAGGACATTGGCGTCATGCTGTTCCATGGATTGGCTTTCAAGCCCTGGCGGATCTGGACCCGCCGTCCCCTCTGGTTGAAGACCCTGATCGGCATGTTGACGGGGATCGGGCTGGGACTCGGCTTCAGTGAACAGGCGTTGCAGCTCAAGCCCCTTGGCGTCCTGTTCGTCAACACCATACAGATGCTGATGGTGCCGCTCATCTTCTGTTCTGTCATCGCCGGCCTCACCTCCCTGCTCAAGGGCAAGAGCCTGGATCGGATTGGCAGCAAGGCCATAGGCCTCTATCTCTTTTCCACCGCCATCGCCATCTGCATCGGTCTGATGATGGGCTGGCTGCTGGAACCCGGCATGGGCGCCAACATGGGGCCCTATGAGCGGGTCGGCATGACGGAACAGCCTACCCTGGCCAGCGTGCTGAGCCATCTGGTACCACGCAACCCTGTGCAGGCCATGGTGGATGGCAAGATACTGCAGGTGATCGTTTTTGCGGTCGCCCTCGCCCTCGCCCTCAACGCCACAGGCCGACGCGGTCGCCCCGCCATCCTCTTCTTTACCTCGCTGGCAGAGGGAATGTTCAAGCTGACCCAGATGGTCATGGCGCTGGCGCCCTACGGCGTCTGCGCCCTGATGGCCTGGATGACGGGCAAATACGGGGTGAGTCTGCTCTTGCCGCTGCTCAAGGTGATCGGCGCCGTCTATCTCGGCTGCCTGCTCCATGTGCTTGGCGTCTATAGCAGCCTGCTTATCCTGCTGGCGCGGCTCAACCCGCTGCACTACTTCAAGAGCATCGTCGATGCCCAGGCCGTGGCCTTCACCAGCAGCTCCAGCAGCAGCACACTGCCCATCAGTCTGGCCTGCGCCGAGAAGCGGCTCGGGGTCTCCCCCGCCATCACCGCCAAGGTGCTGCCCATCGGCGCCACCATCAATATGGACGGCACAGCCCTCTACCAGGGAGTCACAGCCCTGTTCGTGGCCCAGGCATTTGGCGTGGATCTGCACATGGTGGATTACCTGACCATCATCAGCATCGCCACCCTGGCCAGTATCGGTACCGCAGGCACACCGGGTACAGGGCTCATGTTGCTGACCCTGACGCTCACTGCGGTAGGGTTGCCGCTGGAAGGAGTAGCCCTCATCGCCGGGATCGACAGGATCCTCGACATGGCGCGTACCACGGTCAACGTGTCCGGCGATATTCTGGTGTCCGTGCTGATTGCTCGCAGCGAGAAGGAGCTGGATCTGGCGACCTATCACGACGCCAGCGCAGGAGATGATATCGACTTCACCCTGCGCTGAGGCAGGGTGAGGGATTAACTATCGTGGGGATCGTGATGACAGCGCCAGCAGACCTCAAAGTTGGCGCCGTTTTCCTCCCCGCACTGACCGCAGAGCCAACCATTGCCCTGGCGCTGCTGATAACGTTCGATGACCCGTCCTGCCTTGCTGCGATCCTGCTCGCGCACCATCAGGGTCACCTGCAACAGATCCACCGGCAGCTCGCCCAGCGCCCCCGACAGGGCCTCGCCGTTGAGTCGCACCAGCACCCCTTCCACTTCCAGCGCCCCTTTCAGGGCATGGGCCTCCAGCGAATGGGAAGCCCGATAAAGATTGATCCATTGATCCATGCCTTCCCCCTGCAACCGCTTGTTGATGCCATGTCTAGCTGGCACCATGCCCCTCTTCCATCCTCGGGATCGAACCTGGATCCCAGGATCCACGGCTTCCCCTGACCTGTCTGTCACAGCAAGTTGTCTATCCCGTAATCGGCCCCCTGCGCCACCATAAAATCGATAAAGGCCCGCAACTTGCGCGGCATCAGCCGCCGCTCCGGGAACAACAGATAAATCGGCACCTTGGGCTGCTGCCACTCGGGCAGCAGGGGCACCAGGGCGCCGCTGGCAAGCTCCTCATGGCAAAGCATGGCGGGCAGGGAGGCGAGCCCGAGCCCCGCCTTCGCTGCCTCTCTGGCACAGGTTATATTATTAACCCTAAAGCGGGAGGGAGGGTCAACCAGCACCTCTCTTCCATCCAGCTCGAAGCACCAGTGCGAAGCCAGAAACCCGCTGCTCACCGCCACCCTTTCATGGCGCACCAGATCCTCGGGATGAGTGATGGCCGGACTGCGGGCCAGATAATCCGGGCTGGCACACAGCAGCCGCTCAGTGCTCCACAGCCGCCGCGCCGCCAGGTTGGAGTCGCTCATGTCGCCGATGCGCACTATGGCGTCCAGCCCTTCGTTGATGGGATCCACGATGCGATTGGTCAGCTCCAGCTCCACCTGCAGCCCCGGATAAACTTGCAGAAATTTGGCCACCAGCCGACCCACCACCAGCTGCCCCGTCTCGATGGGTACCGCCAGCTTGAGAATGCCGGTCACCTCCTGCTGGCTGGCACTCACCATCAGCTCGGCCTGAGCCAGCTCATCCACTGCCTTGCTGCAGCGCAGATAGTATTGCTCACCGGCCTCGGTCAGGGTGAGCTGACGGGTTGAGCGGTAGAGCAGTCGTACGCCGAGGCGCTGCTCCAGCTCTGCGATACGGCGACTCACGGTCGCCTTGGTCATGCCCAGATCCTGGGCAGCCCCAGTAAAGGAGCCCTTGTCGACGATCCGCACCAGGATCAAGGCAGCGTTCAGATCCATTGTTGCACCAGTGAAACTGTATATCTCATTAATGGATACTAATCGAAACAGTTGGCCAGTGTTAGCCTGCGCTGCTTAAGTTCAGGAATCCCCAAAATGAGCCAACACAAGAAAATCCCCCTGCTGGCCGCCATGGTGCTGGCCCTGCTCGGCCTGCTGTTCGCCGGTTACTGGTATCTGCATGGCCGCTATTTCGAGAGTACCGACAACGCCTACCTGCAGAGCGAAGTGACCGGGATCGGATCCAAGCTGCCCGGCTACATCAGTGAGGTGCTGGTCACCGACAACCAGGCGGTGAAGGCCGGTCAGCTGATCGCCCGACTGGACGATCGGGAGTACAAGACCAGGGTGGCCGAGGCCGAGGCCGACCTGCACCTCAATCAGGCGACCGCCGAGAATCTGGCCGCGACCCGGACCCAGCAACTGAGCCTGATCCGTCAGGCCGAGGCCAAGGTCGCCTCCGCCAATGCCGAGCAGGTGCGCGCCAGACAACAGGTGCAAAGGGTCAGCCAGCTCAACCAGCGCCATTACAGCTCGCAAGACAGCCTTGATGAAGTGCGGGCCGGACTTCAGGTCAATCAGGCGCAGGAACAGGAAGCCAGGGCCGCCCTGCAAGCCGCCCGTGAACGCCTGCTGGTGCTGGATGCCGAGGCCAAGCAGAATCAGGCCAGGCTGGCATTGAGCGAGGCGCAGTTGGAACAGGCCAGACTGGAGCTGAGCTACACCGAGTTGCGGGCACCGGCTGACGGCATCATAGGAAAACGCAGTCTGCGGGCAGGGCTCTACGTTCAGTCCGGCATGCAGGTCGCCAGTCTGGTGCCGCTGCAACAGGTGTGGGTCGAGGCCAATTTCAAGGAGACCCAGCTGCACCATATGCAACCGGGCCAGAAGGTCAAAGTGATCCTTGACGCCTATCCGGATCAACCGGTCGAGGGGATCATCGACAGTCTGGCCCCCGCCACCGGCGCCAGGTTCGCCCTGCTGCCACCGGAGAATGCCACCGGCAACTTCACCAAGATAGTGCAGCGGGTACCGGTCAAGATCCGCATCCCCGAGCCGGGTGCCCTGGCAGGCAAGCTGCTGCCGGGCCTCTCCACCGAGGTGATAGTGGATACCCGTGACCCTGCCGCCCTGGTGGCAGCCAACTGATGGAACCCATTCCACGTCGCAACTGGATCGCCGTCATGGGGGGCCTCATTGGTGCCTTCATGGCCATCCTCGACATCCAGATCACCAACGCCTCCCTGAAGGATATTCAGGGGGCCCTGTCGGCCACCCTGAGCGAAAGCTCCTGGATCTCCACCTCCTATCTGGTGGCTGAGATGATCGCCATCCCCCTGAGCGGCTGGCTGAGTCGGGGTCTGAGCGTGCGTCGTTACCTGTTGTGGACCACGGGGGCCTTTATCGTCGCCTCCGTGCTCTGCTCGTTCAGCTGGAACCTCACCAGCATGATCGTCTTCCGGGCGCTGCAGGGTTTCACCGGCGGCGCGCTCATTCCCATGGCCTTCTCCCTCATTGTCAGCCTGCTACCGCTGCACAAGCGAGCGACCGGCATGGCACTGTTCGGCCTCTGTGCCACCTTCGCTCCCGCCATAGGCCCGACTCTGGGCGGCTGGCTGACGGAGCAGCTCTCCTGGCACTACATCTTCTACCTGAACGTACCGCCCGGCCTGCTGGTGATGGCCATGCTGGCCCATGGTCTGGACAAGAAGCCGGTCGACTGGACCGTGATCAAGCAGGTGGATCTCATCGGCATCATCACAATGGCGATGGGACTGGGTCTGCTGGAAGTGGTGCTGGAAGAGGGCAACAGAGAGGACTGGTTTGGCTCGAGCTTCATAGTGCGGCTCACCGTCATCTCTGTGGTGGCCCTGGTGTTCTTCGTCATCAGCCAGCTGCTCAGACGCCATCCGCTGGTCAACCTGCGGCTGCTGCACAACCCGCGCTTCGCGCTGGCCTGCTTTGCCTATCTGGTGCTCGGCATGGCGCTGATGGGCTCCATCTATGTGCTGCCGCTCTACATGGCGCAGATCCACAACTACAACGCGCTGGAAATCGGTGAGGTGCTGATGTGGATGGGGTTGCCCCAACTGCTGGTGTTGCCGCTGGTGCCCAAGCTGACCCACAAGATAGACCCGCGCTATCTGGTGAGCTTCGGTTTTCTGGTATTTGCCATCAGCTGCTTCATGAACATGAACATGAGTGCCGACTACGCCGGCCCCCAGCTTATCCAGTCGCTGATAGTGCGGGCCCTGGGTCAACCCTTCATCATGGTGCCGCTCTCTCTGGTGGCGACAGCCAGCCTGAGTCACGACGAGATCCCCTCCTCCTCGACCCTGCTCAACGTGCTGCGCAACCTGGGGGGTGCCTTTGGCATCGCCATCATAGCGACCCTGATCGACAACGACACCCGCGTCCATGTCAGCCAGATCAGCAGCACGCTGGCCGCCAGCAGCATAGAGGGGCAGAGCTACCTGCTGCAGCTGGCCCGGAGCATGATGGCGCAGGGCTCGGGTCCCGAGCTGGCCCAACAGCAGGCCCAGGCCATGCTGTCGAACACCATCAGCCGCGAGGCTGCCATCATGGCTTACAACCAGGTGTTCTACGTGATGGGGATCTTCCTGCTCATCGCCAGCGCCCTGATGCTGCTGCTCAAGCAGCCAGCCCCCAGAGCGGCCGATGCCGAGCCGCTCGAGGCATAGCAAAGGCGTAAAAACAGACACAAAAAATGGGCCAACAGGCCCATTTTTCTTGCTGGTGATCAGCTGCCCGTCAGCGAACCTGAGGGATCAGGTGCAAGTGACGAAAGAGACCGGCGCTTCTTCACCCCGCCAGGGAGGCTGCGATCAGAAACTGGGCCGCGAAGTAGCTGCTCATGATCCAGGCCGTGGCATGAGGAAAGGGACGCCGGAATCTGTCCAGCGCCAGCATGCTGTCGGAAAAGAGGAACATCAGTGCCCCCACCAGGGCGGCGGCACTGCCCGCGGTCAAGGAGGCGTGCCAGGCACCGGCGGCCACCCAGGCCATGCCGATGATCACCAGCATGTAACAGAAGACGGGGATCTTCATCTCCCCCAACCGGCCCCACAGCAGGCCGAACACCATGCCTGCCACCAGCAGCAGCAAGAGGCCATCCACCAGGTTCAACACCAGGGGGCCCTGGGCAAAGCCGACTATGTAGCAGAGGTGTGCGACAAAAAATGCCGCCAGTCCCTGAATGAAGCGATCCCTTGGCAACATCAGCAGTACGTCACCGGCCAGCGACAGGCAGAGCCCGAGCAGGATCCAGGCGTGTGAGCCGTCATGGTCATCGCTCTGATAGCCAAACGCCAGCGCTATGATGAACAACATGGTCAGCGGCTTGCTGATATAGAACTGACGGGAGTCTGAGCCGTAGGCCGCACGAATGTGCCACCAGCCCGATGCGATGATCAAGAAACTCAATAACATGCCCTGCTCCTCACGTGTTGCTCGCAGTCATACGGCAACATCTTCTGACTGGCAGCAGAGTAGCAAATTCCCTCGGCCAGTGGCAGGGGAGCTCAGCAAATGAGCAGCCTACGCCTAAAGTCTAATTGCCCGCTAGCCCTGGTCAGGGCATAAGGAAGGGTCTGGAGGATCACCATGGAAGACGAAATGAAAAACTATCTGCCCGCTATCGATATCATGATGTGCCATCTGGGGATCAGCTTCGAGCAGGCCTGCGAACAGCTTGGACTCAGTCCACAAGAACAGCAGGCGCTGGATCAGTTGCAACAGCAGGCTCAGTCAAACTAGCACTCCCGATATGGATATCATGATGTTCCAGAACCGGGGATCAGCTTTGAGCAGGCCTGCGAACAGCTTGGTCTCAGTCCGCAAGAACAGCAGGCGCTGGATCAGCTGCAGCAGCAGGCTCAGTCAAACTAGCCCTCCCTCACGATGTGCCGTCTGGGGCTAGCATGCGAGCTGCCGGGCCTCAGTTTACTGGCACAACAGACCCTGAGCCTGCTGCAGGAACAGGATCCGCAAGAATAAGCCCCGATTGGGAAAATAAAAACGGCGCCTTGATGGCGCCGTTTTTATTAGCACTTTTTATTGGTGAACCACACGTCGCCGTTGCAGCCAGACGATCAGCCCGAACAGCAGGAAGCCCGGGAACCACATCAGCTCCTTGGACCAGCGCTCGGTAGGTGCCTTGACGGAGAGGATCTCCTGGTCAAACTCCATGCCGGCCACTGCCGCCGGGCTGCCGAAGGTCACGCTGTCGATCAGGGTCTTGCCATCCTGCTCATAGAGCGTCAGCCCCAGATTCGCCAACCGCTCTTCACCATTGGCGCCATCCGGTACTGCAATCAACAGGGTAGACTGGCGAGCCTTGCCCACCCCATCCTCACCCTGGATCCGCAGCCGCAGCGTACTTTCCGCCTCGACCTCACCCATGGTCCGGGCAAGCTGGGCTGGCGGTGTACTGCGGTAGGGATCGTGCACCATGTCCATCCAGAAACCGGGACGGAACAGGGTGAAGGCCACCAGCAGCAGCAAGATGTTCTCGTACCAGCGACTCTTCACCAGGAACCAGCCCTGGGTCGCAGCGGCAAAGATCAACATGGCGATGGTCGCCACAATGAAGATCAGCACCCCATGGGCAAAGTCCACGTCGATCAGCAGCAGATCCGTGTTGAAGATGAACAGGAAGGGCAACGCCGCAGTGCGCAAACTGTAGTAGAAGGCCGTGATGCCGGTCTTGATGGGATCACCCTTGGAAACGGCAGCCGCCGCAAACGAGGCCAGACCCACAGGTGGCGTCACGTCCGCCATAATGCCGAAGTAGAACACGAACAGATGGACTGCTATGAGCGGCACTATCAGGCCGTTCTGCTGACCAAGCGTCACCACCACCGGTGCAAGCAAGCTGGACACCACTATGTAGTTGGCGGTGGTAGGCAACCCCATACCGAGGATCAGGCTCAGCAGGGCGGTGAGCAGCAGCATCAGCAGCAAGTTGCCCATGGAGAGGAACTCCACCAGATCCGCAAGCACCAGGCCAACCCCTGTCTGGGAGACAGCACCGACTATGATGCCCGCCGTGGCGGTGGCAATGCCGATACCGATCATGTTGCGGGCACCGGCGACCAGCCCTTCCCGCAGATCCACCATGCCATCGAGCAGCGAGCCGTAGTCATGCTTGCCATCGGTACGCAGCCAGTTGAGCAGCGGCCGCTGGGTCAGCAGTATGATGACCAGCATGACGGTGCCCCAGAAGGCCGACAGGCCCGGCGAGAGACGCTCCACCATCAGACACCACACCAGTACCACCACGGGCAGCAGGAAGTGCAGGCCGGAGAGCAGCACGGCGCGGGTGTTGGGCAGCTCGAGCAGCGGCTTGTCGGGATCTTCCGCCGCCAGCGGTTCATTGCTGGCAGCTATCTTCAACAGGCCCACATAGGTGGCAGCCAGCAGCAGCGAAATGCCCGGCAGCGCATAGTCACCCAGCACGGGTTTGAGCCAACCCAGGCCGTAGTAGACCGCCAGCGACAGGCCGCTGATGAGGGCGGCGCCGAAGGCGAAGCCGGTCAGCCGACGCAGCCAGGGTTTCGGCTGATGGTTGCCGATGGGCTCCATGCCCAGCTTGAGCGCCTCCAGATGGACGATATAGAGCAGCGCTATATAGGAGATGGTCGCCGGCAGGAAGGCATGCTTGATGATCTCGACGTAGGGGATGCCCACGTACTCCACCATCAGGAAGGCCGCAGCCCCCATCACGGGAGGCATGATCTGGCCGTTGACCGAGGAGGCTACCTCGACTGCGCCAGCCTTCTCTGAACTGAAGCCCACCTTCTTCATCATGGGGATGGTAAAGGTGCCCGTGGTGACCACGTTGGCGATGGACGAACCCGAGATGAGACCGGTCAGGGCGGAGGCCACCACAGCGGCCTTGGCCGGACCGCCGCGCAGATGACCGAGCAGGCTGAAGGCGAGCTGGATAAAGTAGTGACCTGCACCGGCCCGCTCCAGCAGGGCACCAAACAGCACGAACAGGAACACGAAGCTGGTTGACACGCCGAGGGCTATGCCAAACACCCCTTCCGTAGTGATCCACTGGTGGTTGGCCAGGGCAGTGAAGCTCACGCCGCGGTGAGCCAGCAGACCCGGCATCCAGGGGCCAGCCAGGCTGTATACGAGGAACAGCAGGGCGATGACTGCCAGGGCGGGGCCCAGGGCCCGCCGTGCCGCTTCCAGTAGCAACGGAATGCCGATGCAGGCCGTGATCAGGTCCGAGGTGGTGAGGCTGCCAGGACGCAGGGCCAGCGCTTCATACATCACGAACAGATAAGAAGCCGCTCCGGCAGCAATCAGCCCCAGCGCCATGTCGCTGAGCGGCACTCGATCCCGGGGTGAAGTACGAAACGCCGGAAACACCAGATAGGCCAGCAACAGGGCAAAGGTGAGGTGAATGGCGCGGGTCTCGGTATCATTGAGCACGCCAAAACCCAGCATGAAGGGCAGTGGCGAGGCGATCCAGAGCTGGAACAGGGACCAGGCCAGCGCCAGGGCGGTAATGAGCCAGCCCATGAGGCCAAGCGGCAGACGAGCGCCCACATCCTGGGCGATCAGTTCCTCGGTAGAGAGTTGTTTATCTTGCATAGGGTTAACTTGTGCCAACGAGTACAACAAAAACGACACCCGCCGCCACAAACAGCGCAGCCAACGGGTGTCGAGGGAGTGACAAAGGCCCTTGGGCCCTCAATCAGAGCCAGCCGCGCTCTTTGTAGTAGCGAGCGGCCCCTTCATGCAGCGGTGCAGAGAGCCCTACCTTGATCATGTCGGCCTCTTTCAGGTCGGCAAAGGCAGGGTGCAGGCGCTTGAAGCGATCCAGATTGTCAAAGACAGACTTCACCAGCTGATAGACCACTTCCGGATCGGCCTTGGCGCTGGTGGAGAGCACAGCCTTGCCACCGATGGACGGGGTCGGCTTGTCGCTGCCCTTGTAGAGGCCACCCGGGATCTCGGCCTTGGTGTAGTAGCTCTTCTCTGCCAACAGCTTGTCGATAGCCTCGCCGGTCACCGGCACCAGCACGGCATCCGTGGTGGTGGAGGCTTCCTGGATGGCACCGTTCGGGTGACCAACGAAGTAGCTCATGGCATCGATGTTGTTGTCACCCAGTGCAGAAGCCTGCTCCGCCGGTTTCAGCTCGGAAACCAGAGCGAAGTCACCCTTCTTCCAGCCCTTGACCGCCATGATCTCTTCCATGGTGTCACGCTGACCCGAGCCCGGGTTGCCGATGTTGACGCGCTTGCCCTTCAGATCGTCAAAACTGGCGATCTTGGCATCGCTGCGAGCCAGAATGGTGAACACCTCGCTCTGCAGGGAGAAGACGGCACGGATATCATCCATGGCCCCTTCGGTCTGGAAAGGGGGCAGCCCTTTCATCGCCTTGAACTGGTGATCTGACTGCATGATGCCGAAGTTGAATTCACCGCTGCGGATGCCGTTGACGTTGGCAACACCGCCACCACTGGCTGGCGCGTTGCACTTGATCTGGTGATCGGCTGCGCCGCGATTGAGGAAACGACAGATAGACTGACCCGCCACATAGTAGACGCCGGTCTGGCCGCCGGTACCTATGGTCACGAAGCGCTCCTGCGCTTGTACCTGGCCGCCAAACGATGCACCGACCAGAGCCGCCGACAGGGCGCACGCCAAGGATAATCCTTTCATGTTTTCCATCCTTTTCATTGATTTATCCCATCCGATTCCCGGATGAATGTACGACAACGCCCTGTTCTGCGCAGGGTTTGCCTAACTTGCCTCATGCAAGGAAAGGGTTGGGCAGCAACGCCATTCCCAAAAATCACCCTCTATCCTGCGGTGAGTTAACCAGCCTCGTGCCAGTTGAAGATAATTTGGCCCCTGAGGGGCCAAAGAAAAAGTTATAAGCACTCCGATTAAGCACATTCCGCCAACACAAATCAAACAAAATGGCAAAATGATGGAATTAAATATCGAAAATTATGACGTTGATCATTCATTTTTCTACCAAAGATTAATTCCATCTGCTACCTGATGAAAGCAATACAAACCGACAGTGGATTCTTTTGTGGCCCTTGCAGTGCAAGGGCCTGTGCCATCTTTTCTCAGCTGCCGGCTTGGGCCAGATCCAGAATAAACGCGAATTCCAGCGCTATGTCTTCGTAAGCCTTGAAGCGACCGGATTTGCCACCGTGGCCAGCATCCATGTCGGTATTCAGCAACAACTTGTTATCATCCGTCTTCATCTCGCGCAATTTGGCGACCCACTTGGCAGGTTCCCAATACTGTACCTGGGAGTCGTGCAGACCAGTGGTGACCAGCAGATTGGGATAGGCCTGTGCCTTGACCTGATCGTAAGGGCTATAAGCCTTCATGTAGTCGTAGTAACGCTTCTGGTTCGGGTTGCCCCACTCGTCGTACTCCCCCGTGGTGAGGGGGATCGACTCATCCAGCATAGTAGTGACCACATCCACGAACGGCACCTGGGCGACCACGCCGCGATAAAGCTGGGGAGCCTGGTTGATGACGGCCCCCATCAGCAGGCCACCGGCACTGCCGCCCATGGCATAGACCTGATCTGTGGCGCCATATCCTTGCGCCACCAGCGCCTCGGTGACGTCGATGAAGTCGTTGAAGGTATTCTGTTTTTTCAGCAGCTTGCCATCTTCATACCAGTGACGGCCCAGCTCCTCGCCCCCCCGGATATGGGCGATGGCATAGACGAAGCCTCTGTCCAGCAAGCTCAGACGGGCGGTGCTGAAGTCGGGATCCATGCTGGCACCGTAAGAGCCGTAGCCGTACACCAGCAGCGGGTTGTGGCTGCTTTTCTTGAACTTGTCCTTGCGATAGACCAGTGACACCGGCACGGACACGCCGTCACGGGCCGTGATCCAGAGCCTCTCACTGGCATACAGTTGTGCTTTGAAGCCCGCCACCGGCTGTTGCTTGAGCAGGGTGCGCTTGCCGCTCGTCATATCCAGCTCATAGGTGGATGCGGGGGTGGTCATGGAGGAGTAGCCGTAGCGCAGGGCGCTGGTATCCGGCTCCGGGTTGTAGGCAAGCCAGGTGACATAGGCGGGATCGTCGAAGGCGATCTCCTTCTCCTCGCCGCTCTGCCAGTTGATCTGGCGCAGCCGGGTCAGGCCCTGGTTGCGCTCCTCCAGTACCAGCCACTCCTTGAACAGGGCGTAGCTCTCCAGCAGCACGTCCGGATTGGGAGCTATCACAGATTTCCAGCGATCGACCGGGCTCTCTTTGGTCTCGTACAAGCCGAAATTCTTGCCGTCCTTGTTGGAACGGACATAGAAGCGGCCACGGTAGTGATCCAGGCTGTATTCGTGATCCACCTGACGGGGCAGGAACAGCCGCGGCGCCTGGGTCGGCACGTTGGCGTCGATGAGACGCGCCTCGCCCGTTGTGGTGCTGGAAAGGGCGATGACGATGAAGTCTTCCGAGGTGGTGGCATAGAGGCTGACGTAGAAGGTGTCGTCTTTTTCCTCATACACCAGGGTGTCTTTCGCCGGATCCGAGCCAAGCTCGTGGCGATAGACCTGATAGGGGAGCAGTGTCTTGGGATGCTTGCGCACGTAGAACATCGTCTTGCTGTCGTTGGCCCATACCAGATTGCCAGAGGTATTTTCCAACTTGTCGCCGGCCCACTGGCCACTCTCCAGATCGAGGAACTGGATCTGGTACTGACGACGAGAGAGGAAATCTTCCGCCACCGCCAGCCAGCGGTTGTTGCGGCTCACCTCCAGGGCGCCCAGGGCATAGAACTCGTGCCCTTCGGCGCGCTGGTTGCTGTCGAGCATCACATCGGCGTGCTTCTCCCCGACCTTGGTGCGGGAGTAGATGCCGTACTCCTTGCCCGGCTCATAACGGGTCTGATAACGGTAGCCATTCTTCACATAGGGAACCGACTCATCCTGCTGGGGAATGCGAGCCACCATCTCTTTGTAGAGTTGATCGCGCAGCGGCTGGGTCGGCTTGAGCATGGCATCGGTATAGGCGTTTTCAGCCTTGAGGTAGGCCAGCATCTCGGGGTTCTGGCGCTCGTCATCCCGCAGCCAGTAGTAGTTGTCGACCCGGGTATCCCCGTGTTTTTTGATGGTATGAGGATGTTTGGCGGCCACGGGAGGCTGGATCAGGGTGTCACTTGTGGGCATGGCGGACTCATCATTGGCATATGAACAGGGGACGGCGGCCAGACAAGCCAGCAGCAGAAGCCCTCGGGAAAAGGTGAACATCTCGCATCCTTTGCGCTTTAAAAGGGTTGGCAAACCTGAGCCTTGGCTCCTTGGTGTGGCCAACAATCTGCCCCTTGTCGCCCCCAGTTGCAAGTTATCAGCGCAAAACCCGCCAGAACACGTAAAAGGGCCACTGTCTCGCGACAGTGGCCCTCAAACCTGACCATGAGCGACACGGATTCGCTCAGGTGTGCCTCACATGATGGAGTTGTGTCTGCTCATGACCAGTTTGCGTCAGCCGGGATAGCTCGACCAGGTCTTGGTCGCGCCCTCATGACTGATGCTCAGCACCTGATAGGGCTGACCCGGTATATCCATGCCTGGCGCACTCTGGGGCATACCCGGAATGGTCAGGCCGCGGATCGCCGGTTTTTCCTTGAGCAGCTTCTGCACGTCGGCAGCGGGTACATGTCCCTCCACCACATAGCCATTGACCACACCCGTGTGGCAGGACGCCAGCTGCGGAGTGATGCCGTACTGCTGCTTGATGGGTTCAAGCTGCTCGGTTTCGACGACCTTGATCTCAAAGCCGTTCTCTTCCATGTGCTTGATCCAGGTCTTGCAGCAGCCGCAATACTGGGACTTGTAGACAGTCATCCGCTCCGCAGCCAGGGCGGAGAAGCTGACACTGCCGGCCAGCAGGGCCAGTAACAGGGACTTGTACATGACTCACCTCGGATAAGAAGAAATACCCAAAAAATGGGGAAACTCGACTCAACCGAGATGACGGGGAGGACGTTCCAGCCGCTCGGGCGGCACATCCGGTGTATACAGGGAAGGGGCAATAAACTCAGGCCTGTCAGGCTCCAGCACGGCCACCGTCAGGCTGTCGCTGGTGAGCACCGTCATGGCGAGCGCCGCAGTAAAGCTGCCACACGGCATGGCTTTCTCCAGGGTACGCTCGCTCTGGCTGCAATGGGGGGTCAGCGTACAGAGATCGGTCGCCGCCCGGCTGCCAAACGACATCAGCACCATCAGCAGACTCCACAAGGGGAGCCAGCGGCGGGCGCGAGCGAGTTGGCGACGGGTCAGAACCATGACATGACTCATTAAGCAGAAGAGCCCTATGGTAACCTCTGGCCCAGGGGGAGGGTCAAGCCCTCCCCTCTATGGTTCGCGGGATGTAAGTAGTCTGGCGGGGCGCGATTCACCCACGGATCCCCGCGTCCGGCGTAACGGGACCTGATCCCGGAACTGGCGGGCCATGGCACTTCTTGATAACGTCACCGCTCAATGCATCTTCTTTTCGCCAGTACTGGTTTTTGCCAGTACCAGGCTCAGTCTTCAGGTTATGACCCCATGAAACGCATTCTGGTTATCTTTTCACACCCGGCCCTGCAGAGCTCAAGAGCCAACAAGCAGCTGTTGCAGGCTATCGAAGAGCTGGAGGGCGTCACAGTTCACGACCTCTATCAGCACTACCCGGACATGTTCATCAATGTAAAACGGGAACAGGCCCTGCTGTCGGAACACGATATCATCGTCTTTCAACACCCCTTCTACTGGTACTCCTGCCCCGCCATCATGAAGGAGTGGATGGACCTGGTGCTGGAATACGGCTATGCCTACGGTCCCGAGGCCCATGCCCTCAATGGCAAGCAGTGGCTGAGTGCCATCACCACGGGTGGCGCCCCCGAGTCCTATTGCAGCGCAGGCTACAACAGCCGCCCGCTGCTCGACTTTTTGCTGCCGTTCCAGCAAACGGCACAACTGTGCGGCATGACCTGGCTGCCCCCGTTCGTGCTCCACTCCTTTCACAAGATCAAGGATCCGGAGGCATTGCGCCGCTGTGGCCAGGATTATCGCCAGCTGTTGTGTGCCCTGCGCGACGAGCAACTGACCCTCGATCAGCTCGCGGGGCAATCTTATCTGCGGGATCTGCTGGAGGTGCTCTCATGAAACACTGTCAGCTATTTGGCCGACCCCATGAGCCTGACCAGACGTTCAAACGGAGGGCGGGCTGATGGGTCACGGATTACTGTTTGATGCGCTTATCTACCTCTCGGCGGCGGTGATCGCCGTGCCGCTGGCCAAACGCTGGGGGCTGGGTTCTGTGCTTGGCTACCTGCTGGCGGGCATCATCATAGGTCCCTTCCTGCTGGGGCTGGTGGGGGAGCAGAAGGATGTGATGCACTTCGCCGAGTTCGGGGTAGTGCTGATGCTGTTTCTGGTCGGGCTGGAGCTGCGCCCTGCCCTCTTGTGGCAGCTGAAGGGGCCCATACTCGGCACCGGCGGCCTGCAGGTGCTGCTCACCACAGGTGCCCTGACTGGCGTGGCATATCTCATCGGGCTGCCCTGGCAGCAGGGACTGGCCATCGGCCTCATCCTGGCGCTCTCCTCCACTGCCATCGTGTTGCAGAGCCTGCAGGAGCGCAAACTGATGCAGAGCGAGAGCGGTCGATCCGCCTTTGCAGTGCTGTTGTTCCAGGACATTGCCGTCATTCCCATACTGGCGATCCTGCCGCTGCTCGCCATAGCACCGGTGGCCAGCAATGGCAGTGCGGAGCTGGCTGGTTGGCAACACGGCCTGCTGGTGGTGGCGGCCATCTCCGGCATAGTGCTGGGTGGCCACTACCTGATGCGGCCGGTGTTTCGCGCCATCGCCCAGTCCCACATGCGGGAGATCTTCGTCGCCGCCGCCCTGCTGCTGGTGATCGCCATCGCAGTGCTGATGGAGTCGGTGGGGCTCTCCCCTGCCCTTGGCTCCTTCCTCGCCGGCGTGGTGCTGGCCGACAGCGAATATCGCCACGAGCTGGAGGCGGACATAGAGCCGTTCAAGGGCTTGCTGCTCGGCCTCTTCTTCATGTCGGTGGGCGCCGGAATCAACTTCAGCCTGTTTGCCGAACACCCCTTTCTCATCCCGGCGCTGGTGATCGGCCTGATGGCATTGAAATGGCTGGTGCTGATGGCGCTCGGCTTTGTCATTCGTATCTCGCCCAACCAGCGCTGGACCTTCGGGCTGGCGCTGGCACAGGGTGGCGAGTTTGCCTTCGTGCTCTTCTCGTTTGCTTCCCAGAACAAGGTGCTGCCTGGCGACACCATCTCGCTGCTCACCCTGGTGGTGGCCCTCTCCATGGCGCTGACGCCGCTTTTGCTGATCCTCAACGATCGGGTGATCCAGCCCTGGTTCGATTACCGTACCCACAGCGACTCGCCGCAGCACGAGCAGCCAGAATTGGTGGAGCACCCCGTCATCATCGCCGGCTTCGGCCGCTTCGGACAGATAGTGGGCCGCCTGCTGCACGGCCACGGCATAGGCACCACCATACTGGAGCAGGACGCCAGTCAGATAGAGATGCTGCGCAGGTACGGCTATCAGGTGTTCTACGGCGACGCCAGCCGGCTCGATCTGCTGCATGCCGCCGGCGCCCACAAGGCAAAACTGCTGGTACTCTCCATCAATGACCCGGCCACCTCGCTTGAGGTGATTGAAATGGTGAAGAAACACTTCCCGCACCTTAAGATACTGGCGCGTGCCCAAGACAGACCCCATGCTCACGAGATCCTGCGCCACGGCGTGGACAGCGTGCATCGGGAAACCCTGGGTTCCGCCGTGGATCTGGGGGTGGAAGCACTGACCCAGCTGGGATTTCGGGCCAACCAGGCCTGGCGGGCGGGACAGACCTTCAAACAACACGACAACTGGTTGCTGCGGGAGCAGGCCAATTACCTGGACGACGAACACACCTATATCAACAAGAGCCTGCAATACAGGGACATCCTTTCCGATCTGTTGCAAGACGATCAGGAAGGACAAGAGCGTATTCACGCTCACAACTGGAACAGCGGTCTACCCGACAACGACAAGGAAGCAATATGATTGCCTATTACTCTCTGCTAAAACACCTGCACATGACCCTCGCCATCGTCAGCCTGCTGCTGTTTGTCTATCGCTGGATGCTCTCTCTCAACGCCAGCCCGCGTCTGCAACAGCGCTGGCTGAAGATAGCGCCCCACGTCAACGACACCTTCTTGCTGCTGTTCGGGGTGCTGCTGGCTGTCACGTTGCAGATGAGCCCGGGCCAGCAACCCTGGCTGATGGCCAAGCTGATCGCCCTGGTGGTCTACATAGGGCTCGGTGTCATGGCGTTAAAACGGCCTGCTCGCAGCCAGAAGCTTATGGCGGGTGTCGCCGCGCTGGCGGTGTTTGGTTACATGGTGGGAGCCGCCATGACCAAGTCGGCCTGGTCCTGGTTGGCTTGACGAGAATGTCCATCTGGTGGGGGGAAGCCATTCCCTCCACATCATCTTCTGCCCTTTAACGTGATTTCTATTTTTTCTTCTCCCTAAAAACCGCAAGACAGCACTTTAATTTGCGATTTTTTCATCAATTAAAAGCCTCAATTGCCACCCACCAAAACAGTAATCATATTTAATATCATGTAGTTAATGACGTTTGTATGAAAATGGCGACAGTTGTCGCAGCAAAACTTGCGACATAGACTGTCGCATGCCATGGCTAGGATACACTCAACGCTAAACCAGTGAAGGCATGCACCATGAGTAAGAAGCTGTTACGACAACTGACCTTGGCGCGTTGCATCCCGCACCGCCCTTACAAGCTGACCGCCAGCCAACTTCAGGTAAAACTGGAAGAGGAAGGTATCCATGTCAGTCTGCGTACCGTGCAACGGGACCTGGAAGAGATGTCCGGCATGGGGTTGTTCGACCTCACCTCGGATGAACGCAGCAAACCCCACGGCTGGTGCTTTGAGCGCCATGGCCTCAACGACTTCGCCAATATCATGCCGTTGTCGCTGGCGGTGGCCCTGAAAACCTGGAGTGATCAGGCAAGCCAACTGCTACCGGCAAGTGTGCTGACCGAATTGAATCCGCTGATCGACAAGGCCAGCCAGGTGATCCGCGACAGCCAGAGCGAACTGGCCGAACGCTGGCTCGAGAGCGTGCATCAGTCACCGCGTCCGTTTGCCGGCAACCCGGAGATCCGTCGCAGCACCCTGATCCGCGATGCCCTCTGGCGTGGTCGCAAGTTCAGCGCCGAGATACAGCGCGTCATCAAGGAGCGTACTGTATGGCTCTGCTATGACCGCATCAATCCGCTCGGCATCCTGAATCAGGCCGATGGTCCGACCCTGCTCTGTACTTTGTCCGAGCTGGATCCCAAGGTATACGGCATCCCGTTCGATCACATCAAGGGCGTGGAACTGACCAACTTCAGCGCAACCCAGCCGAAGGATTTCAATATCCAGAAGCTGATCCGTGACCAGGGCTACCAGGACGTCAGCGGTCCAATCCGCTTTGTCGGTCGCATTGATGCAAACTGCCCGACCCTGGTCGATGGCCAGATCCCGGGCCACAACCCACGCATGACTCGCTATGACAAGCGCAGTGTCGTGGTGGAGACCGAAGTCCAGGACACCCCTGAATTTCGCACCTGGCTCAATAACATGAGCGGCAACCTGGAAGTGCTGGCGCCAGAGTCACTGCGCAAGGCATACCCGACGCCAAGCAGCCGGGTTAGCTAATCCCAAAAAGCCGAGCTCAGCCTCGGCTTTTTGTATTCTTTTAAAGCATATCTATTCAACTAATTTTTAACTCTTGCCAGTTGAATTGAGCCGTTTTGTACCATCGTTTTCCCCCCGTTTTTGCGTGTGAGAGATCCGCCATAGTGGCTGTAAGAGGCCACTGTGTTACACCGTACGCGAAGCCATCTTTGAATCCATATCCTTTCCCGTGAAACAAACTAAGTGCATGATTAATATAACTTTATATTGTTAATGGTTAAATTGGATCAGGCTGAGTCACAGAGATAACAGCATGGCCTCCCTTGTTCCTCTGTGCGCTTCCCTTAATATGGACCTCACAAGGACGAAGCTGGTTCGGCAGGATGCAGGAACAGCGCATAAACAGGGAATAATCCACAGGACGTGGTCAGGGATACCTCAGGATGAGGCAGGTAACCGGGAAGGTTATCAAACGGATTGAACAGGACACCACAGGATGTGGTTGCGGATACCTCGGGATGAGGCAGAGCAGTAGGGATGACCGCTCTTCAGGAAGAACAGGGCCTCGCCGGATGCGAGCAGGACAGCTTCAGGATGAAGCGAGATAGCCCGGATGGTTATCTGTCAGGACGACACAAGGAACACCACAGGATGTGGTAAGGGACACCTCCAGGATGGAGAGAGTGCAGCAATCAGGAACGATTGCCAGACCAGGATGGTCACAGGACACCTCAATGGATTGGGAAGGGGATATTCCGAAGGATCAGGATAAAGTCAGGGATCGCAGGGAGCATTGCAGTTCATGGACTGGACTAGATGACTTGAGGGGACGGCAACTGCCGTCCCCTTTTCTTTATATGCACCTCTCAAGCGCCCTGCTGGCACTTTCTGGCAGACCAACGCCTCCGGCCTTACATCACACTTCGTATCTCCCCATTGCTTGAGCGCTTTTAAACCTAGCCACCACCTTGCATAACGAGGCCAAGATATCCATCCAGCTGGTTATGCAATGGCAATCTACTAAAGCTCAAAGCTAGCTACTCCGTAGCCAGGAACACAAAAGACCTGCCCAAGCAGGAGGGCCTTGTTGTACTCGGCAAAAATGCACAAAAAACCAGTCGTTAGACTGGGCTTCTCAATGTATTGGCAGGGCAGACGGGAGGACGCTGTCCGGCTCAAGCATAAGGGGGCGCAGGCAGGGACCGGGCGGCCAGCGGCGAACATCAAGATGCCTCGGCGTGGAAAAAGGAAGAGGAGGTGGGTAATGGTGACCGCTGACTTTGCAGTTTCGGAAATGAAAAAGCCCAGTCGTTAGACTGGGCTTCTCAATTTATTGGCGGAGCGGACGGGACTCGAACCCGCGACCCCCGGCGTGACAGGCCGGTATTCTAACCAACTGAACTACCGCTCCGCTGTCTGGTTAGC
>Ga0115550_1000188_pt1 | contig 57389 bp, 35 predicted proteins | sample COGITO_mtgs_1005_FD_87177 | JGI IMG/M metagenome (GOLD analysis project Ga0115550, IMG submission 87177) | Pelagic marine microbial communities from North Sea - COGITO_mtgs_100511 | ecosystem: Environmental > Aquatic > Marine > Epipelagic | place: Germany:Helgoland, sampling site Kabeltonne...
CGACCTTGTGATGCGAAGTCCTTGTTATACAAGGCTTCCTGATACTCTTCGAGTTGAGCAATGAGGCGGGGGGCTACTCTACAAACGAGGTCAGACAATGCTGCCTCTAGGGCGGAACAGCCTACCCGGTAAACTGATAAAATTATTAACTCAATAAGATTCAACATACAAGGGCGGATAAGCGCAGCGCCATCCGCCATGATGTGTATTAACCGATGGTCTAATTGATATATAGGGCGTTGTTGCTGGTGGATGGCGCTTCGCTGATCCACCCTACGGTGGTTTCGGTGGTTTCGGTGGTTTTGGTGGTATTGGGTGGACTGGTAGGGCGGATAAGCGCAGCGCCATCCGCCATGGTGTGAATTAACCGATGGTCTAATTGATATATAGGGCGTTGTTGCTGGTGGATGGCGCTTCGCTGATCCACCCTACGGTTTTTGCCGGTTTTTATGGATCCAGCCAGTTATCGCGAATTTAATCTGCACAACACAGGGACCAATCACAAACCATGAAGCGAATTGGCAGCTGGTACGGCAACTTATTAGGAATAGGCATGATGATGGTGATAACAACAGCAGCCGCTGCCGCAGTCGCTGCCGCAGTCGCTGCCGCAGTCGCTGCGCCAGAGAAACTCGCGCTGGCGCCGTTATTTAGTGATCAGATGGTGTTACAGCGTGAGCAGCCGCTGCCAATTTGGGGGCAGGCAGCGCCGGGCTCGGTGGTCAAGCTTCGTTTGCTGGATGATCAAGGCGCAGCGATTACTTCCGCATCCGGCGAGGTGATGGCTGATGGCAATGGCGACTGGCAAATCAGCTTACCTGCGCTACCGGCGGCTGGGCCTTTGCAATTGGTGGTGACAACCGCCCGGCAACACATAACGCTGAAAGATGTCTGGCTTGGTGATGTGTGGCTGGCATCGGGGCAGTCGAATATGGAATGGCCGCTGAGCGCCCAGACCGAAAACTGGCAACAAGCTGTCAAAGATGCGGCCTATCCGAACATCCGGTTTTTTACGGTGCCCAATCAGATTGCTGCAATACCCCAACGTCAACTACCACTAACCCATTGGGTCGCTGCATCTTTCGAAACTGTGCCAGATTTTTCGGCCATCGGCTGGTATTTTGCCAAACAGAATCACCTGGAAAAAGGGGTTGCGGTGGGTATTATTGATGCCACCTGGGGCGGAACTGTAGCGCAGGCCTGGACGCCTGCCGCAGCTTTGTTGGCGTTGCCGGCGTACCAGCAAGCTGCAACGGAAGTGATTGCTGAGAGTCAGGTTCTGGCAAAAAAAATCAACAGCAATACCCCCAATCAGCAGCCACATTGGCTGCCCGGCGTATTGTTTAATGCCATGATCAAACCGCTGGTGCCTTATGGCATGAAAGGCGTGCTGTGGTATCAGGGCGAAAGTAATGTTGAACAAGCGGCGCATTACCATGCGCTGTTCAGTACATTAATTCAAAGCTGGCGCGACGAGTGGCAACAGCCGCTGCCATTTTTATATGTGCAACTGGCGAGTTATCTGCAGCCAAAAGCTCAGCCCGCAGCCAGCGCGTGGGCGGAACTTCGTGAAGCACAGTTTCAGACACTGCAATTGCCCGGCACTGCGATGGTGGTGACCACCGACTTAGGCGATGCCAATGACATTCACCCGGCACGTAAAAAGCCAGTGGCCGAGCGGTTATGGCTGGCGGCGCGGCGCACGGTATTTGGCGAGGCCATCATCGCCTCTGGCCCGGTGTTCAGCAGCATGCACACCGAAGGGACACAACTACGCCTGCGTTTTGAGCATGTCGGGACCGGGCTTTACAGTAAAGACGGTGCGTTACGTGGTTTTGCCATTGCCGGTAGCGACGGCAAATACCACAACGCCAACGCCAAACTGGAAGGCAATACAGTGCTGCTGTGGAGTGACAAGGTCGCAAAACCGGTGTCGGTGCGCTTTGGCTGGGCCGATTTTACCGACGCTAACCTTTACAATAGCGCTCATTTACCGGCAGTGCCGTTTCGGGCGGGTGAAGCGAAGTAGTTGTTGTTTGAAACTACTTCGATACCATTTTCTGGCGGCTGGTTACTCAACCAGTACGATGTGGCTACTTTTTTCTCCGATGCCACTCTTACCTATACCGCCGCCTCAGTGTGGTAGCTGGCGTGGATGATAGAGTTCAGCGGTGGTTTATGGTAGTTTTTGCCAATAGCTGCACCAGAGTTCAGGGATTTTTCCATTGTTACGTCTTTTTCAAACCGCTTTTTGTTGCATGCTGAGCGGTATCAGCGGGTTGGCGTTGGCTGTGCCGCCAGAACTGCATCAGTTACATGAACAGGTAAACGTGGCCCGCCAGCAAGGAAAGATGGACGAAGCTGACCAATTAGCCCGCGATTATCTGGCATTTGCCAACCAGCAACCCGACGTTGCCGTGAAGGGCAAGGCCTATTTTAGCCTTGGTCAAAATGCCATGGCGCGAAATAACTACCCGGAAGCTAAAAAGCATTTAGAGCAGGCGATCAGCCTGTTTCGAAGTACCTCCCAACCAACTCTACTGGCTGATGCTTTCCGTCAATTGGGTTTGACCTATCGTTACCAAACCGATTACACCGACGCCCTCAAATACCTGTATCAAGCGATGCGTATTTATAAAACTGAAAAAAATCTCCATGCAATTGCGTCCACCTACGGCAGTATTGGCGCCACGCTGGAAAAAATGGGGCAGTACGAAGCGGCGTTGCAAGCCCATCAGCAAGCGCTGCAACTGCACAAACAATTAAGCAATCAAGCAGGCATCGCTTCGGCTATTTACAATCTCGGTGATTTAAACCGGACACTCGGTGACCAGCAAAAAGCCCTGAATTATTTTCTGCAGTCGCTGGCGTTGGATCTTGCCAGTGGCGATCCGAGGGACATTGCTTACAGCCATAATAAGCTTGGATATCTGTATAGCGAATCCGGAGAATTCAGTCTGGCAGCTACGCATTTAAAGCAGGCATTAACGCTGTTTGAACAAGTTGCGGCACCAAGGGATGCCGACTGGACCCGTACTATTATGGCCAAACTGGCCATGGAGCAGGGCGACTATCCACAAGCCCAACAACTGCTGGATGGCGTGATCAAAAGAGCGACCAGCCAGGGCTACAAAAGTTTGCTGGTGGATGCGTATAAACTAGCAGCGCCACTGGCAATAAAACAAGGCGATTATCAAGCCGCCCATCGATATATTGAAGCTGGGGTGTTGCAGGCACGGCAGAATCGTGAACTGGCCGATGAGGCGCAGATGGAAAAACAACGGGCTGAGGTGTTGATTGTACAAGATCGAGTCCGCGAGGCGCTGGCGGCGTTGCAGCATCAAAACAAGCTCGAGGCAGAAGTTTTTAATACCAAACGGGTGGCGGCCATTGGCTCGATGCAGGCACAGGTGGATTTCACCCGCCAGCAACATCAAATCGAGCTCCTGGAGCAACAACAACGACTGCAACAAGCCGTACAAACATCGGCATTGGAACAACACCGACTGGAGCGAAACTTCTGGATTTTAGGGCTCGCCACCACCTTTGCCTTGATATTTATGTTGTACCACCGACGCCAGCAAAAGCGTCAGACCCTGGTACTGTCGGCGCAAGTTGCCGCCAGAACGGCTGAGTTGCATCAAAAAAATGCAGAACTGCAGGCGGCCTATCAACAACTGGAAACCATTAGCCTTACTGATAAATTGACCGGGCTTTACAACCGCCATTTCATCGAAAGCCACATCGACAGTGAACTCGAGCATTGCTTGCGCTTGTATCAAGACTGGCAAGCAGGGATCACCAGCAAACCCGAACACGCAGATATGGCGGTGTTGTTAATTGATTTGGACCGGTTCAAGCAACTCAATGACAACTACGGCCACAACGCGGGTGACGAGGTGTTACAGCAGCTCAAACACAATATGCAGCAGGTTTTTCGCCAGTCCGATTATTTAGTGCGTTGGGGTGGCGAAGAGTTTGTGGTGGTGGTCAGGTTTATTGAGCGGGCTGATGTTCAAGCGTTGGCACAACGGTTTATTGAGTCCGTGCAACAAACACCTTTTGTCGTCACCGGCCAGCCACCGATCCCTGTCACCTGCTCAGTGGGTTATGTCTGTTATCCGCTTGTTGCAAACCAGCACAATTGCCAATGGCCAGAATTGTTGAAGTTGGCCGATTTATGTCTGTATGCGGCAAAAAACTCCGGGCGCAATGGTTGGATTGGGATGCAGGACTATGCGGTCGATTTACCCGTGCCACCCCTACAGCTATCAGCACAAGACATGCAGGATTTTCACCGGCAAAGCTTCATCAATTTACAGCATTCATTCAGCGGTGAGCTGCATTGGCAAAAGCCTTAGTCGTTCTCCTTTCTGCCCGCCATTGCTACCTTTGTACCAACCCCATTGACAACGCCACCCATCACCGCAAGCAGATGGCACTCGGTGATTGGCGGGATCGGCATGTCCAACTCTGCGACTTCACTTGAACCCGGGATCAGCAGCGCCGATTCGTGCGCTTAACTTCGTGCCGATTTGCCTAAAAATCTGATGACGTTTGATAAAACGATGATATCGCGTGGTATCTGTCGAAAATGCCTGCGTCGTGCTCTACCTTTTCACTGAATTTTGTCTCCGCTTAAGGTAATCACTTTAGTTAATCAATGAAAGTAATCACTGAAAGTAAGCAAGGTTAGCTGGATGGAAGTGCAAAGCTAACCAACGTTCGTCAACAGCCAACAAAGGAAGCATGTTATGGCTTTGTGTATCCACCCTTCAGTCGGCGTCGCCCGGCTGGGTAATAGTCCTGAACAGTTTTATCTGGCGCCAGATCACATCGGCCAACTGCCGTTTGAAGCCGATAGTTATGGCAACCCGCTGGGCACGGTGCAGACTTTTAAAGATGGTGTCGGCCGGGTGCGGCGACAGGGGCAGCCGTTTCGGATCTTTGCCGAAGATGGTGCTGAGCTAACCCTCAATAGTGCCAATGTCCAATCGATCCAATGGACAGTGCATTTGGCCAATAAAAAAGCGGCCTGGTATCAGTACAGCGAGTTAAAAGGCAACTTGTTGTATGGGCCACAAAACAGTTATCCGAACCGGCAGGTGCCGTTTCGCAATCCGAATCAAACCTCGCCGCAAGACCGCCAAAAACTGATAGTGGACCCGGGCCCTCGCACCATTAGCGGCGCGCGGCAGAGCATTGGTTTTGACCAGGGCAATGCGCCCCAGGGTTATCCGGTGTCATATCCGCCAAGCACCGTCACCTATGGCACTGCGGTGACTACTTTAGGCGATTTACTGACCGATGATGCCGGTCGGTTAGTGGTTTTGGGCGGTTATGGCCACGCTGGTGGTGATGAGCCGTTAACCAGTTATGGTGGCTCCAACACCTGGCATGATGATATTTCCGATGGTCCGGTGTATTGCACCGTGACTTTCAATGATGGCAGCAGTGAGCAATTACAGGCGTGGGTGGTGGTTGGCTCGCCCGATTTTGCGCCGCAGATTGTGAATATTTCGACTTTGTCAGACACCATGTTTGATGTGGGGGTGCGTTTTTACAATTTAGTACCGCAGCTGTGCCTGAATGGGGAATTTAACCCGGCTTACCGCGCCAATTATCAGCGGGATATTCAGCCCATCATCGACCGGCTGAGCCGCTATCAATGGGTTGCCAATGTGCAGGCGATGTCGGCATTTAACAGTCGCCAGTTTGATTATGCTGACAACAGCGACGCCAATAAAAGCAACCGCGAAAATTATTTTTCGTATTTTCGGGGGCTCAGTAAAGAGGGCGATCCGTCGCCTGATCAATCACAACAAGTGCTGTTTAAAGATAATTTCCCAATGTTGCCGCTGAATTCCGGCAGTAATTCGGTCAGTAACGATTTGATCATGAAATTTCTGGCGTTGGATGCCACCCAGCAGTTTTTGTTAAGCCAATGGGCGGCCGGTTGTTTTGATGCCGATTGCCACGCCGAACCTTATCCGGTGCATGCGCTGGATCAGGGCAGTGTTGGCAATTGTGTCGGCTTGCCGATGTGTCCGGGGATTGAAGTGACCTGGAGTATGCAAAACCCCAACATTTATGCCGCGCCTTATCGGATCTCCGATCAAAGAGGCCCAAATGGTTATAACAGTACTGGTTTAACGCCCTCAAGGGATGAATGTGAAGGCGGCGGTTGTGAGCCTGGTGATTTGACCAAGCGGATGGCGTGTCCATGGCAAGCAGACTTTTTCCAATGTACCGTGCAAACCGTTAATTTCACCGTGCCGGAAGTGAATAAAAATGACGGGACGCCGTTACCACCCACCTATTATGCCTATTGGTGGCCACCACAAAGTCCATGGGATGTGTTAACCGGCGATGTCACTGCCGCAGGACAGGCCGCTTCCCATTTACCTGCGGGCCAGCAGATGAATTACGCCCGTGGCGTGAATACCTTTGTGCAGATGGTCGAGCATTGGTCAGCACTGGCGTTTATCCGGGATCAAAATAGTCAGGATGCGGCGTACCCGTACTTTGTTGAAACCGAACGCAATCATGAGATTTTCTCGTATAAAGAAGTGGGTGTGGGCACCATCAGCGGCAATCCTGATGATAATGAAACCACTATCCCGGTGTTTTATATTGAGCAAAACCCCCAGGTGGTGAAAGGCAAAAGTGCCAGAGCGACCCAGATGGTCAAAGCTCTGGAGCAACGCGCCTTTAAACCTATTGCTGTCGCCAAGGCTGGGTTAGGTTTACCACGCTCTGGCACCAGAGCCCGGCGGTAATCGGCATGATGGTTGTGAATACAGATGTAGTGATTGTAGGCGCAGGTCCGGCAGGGGCCTGCGCCGCCCTAAGTTTATTAACGTATTCAACACTTAAGGTGGTGGTGCTGGAGCAATCCGATTTTAGTCAGCCGCGGGTGGGTGAACATGTGTCAGACAGTTTATTTTCGCTGTTGGCGTATTTGAAGCTAACCAAAGCCGATTTTCCGACGCATTGCTTTATGCCATGTTATGGCGATACCGCTTACTGGGGTTCGGATTTGCCGCGGGTGCGGGATGCGATATTCAGTAGCGAAAATGCCAGTGTGCAGCTGGATCGGGAAGCCTTTGATTTCACCTTGATTGAGCAAATTGTGACCCGTGGGGGCAGCGTTTATCCACGTACTCACTGCACTGTTACGAAGAGCTGTGTGACTAAGAGCACTGTTACGAAGGGCGCTGCCGATGCGGCGGCTAACTGGATTTTGCAGTGCACGCACCCGGAGCAATCACCTTTTCAAATCAACGCCCGCTATGTGATCGACGCCTCCGGGCGCAGTAGTAGCTGGAGTCGTCAGCTTGGCGGGCAACTGCATAAACTGGATCAACTGATGGGCGCAGGGCGGTTTTTTGCGCTGCCTGACACTTCACTGAAAGGAGCTTCACAAACAGGAACTTCACAGCCGGAACGGCCACAACAGCAAATTATTGAAAGTTGTGAGCACGGCTGGTGGTATGGCGCCCTGTTACCCAACCAGCACTATGTGGCCACTTTTTTCTCCGATGCCGATATCATCAGTAAACTGCGACTGAATCAGCATCAGCATTGGCAGCAACTGTTGCAGCAAACAACTCATCTAAAACATGCAGTTGCAGATGCTCAGGCCTTGTCGGCGCACCCCTGGGTTCGTAACGCAGCCAGTCAGTACAGCGACGTCAGTCAGATTGAACATTTTATCGCAATCGGCGATGCGGCTTGTGCGTTTGATCCCATTTCGTCGATGGGACTGGGTTTTGCGATTTCATCAGCTTGTCATGCCGCCAGGTTGGTGATCAACGAATTGGCAGCAGCACCTCCACCGCCAGATCGCGACAGCGCATCAACAAACCACCCTCCGGCCAAACAGCTATACCAGCATGATTTGCATCAGCATTTTTCCGGCTATCAGACATTGCGCCAGAGTTTTTATCGCGCTGAAGCCCGGTGGTCGAACGCACCGTTTTGGCAACGGCGGCAGTCGGGGTAAACGTCTATTGAGCAAAGCAGGGCTGGACAAATTGATCACCGCAGTGACTTCTCATAAATACACTTTGTGTTAACGTGTTGAATAAGCTTTAAATAAAAGCGCATTTGCATTTGCATCTGCAACAAGGATGATTGGTAGTCATTTTCTGAGATATGTTCTCTTTTGAAATTGCCGCCCTGGAAAAAATGAGAATAATCAATGAATAAACTAATTTTTGGCCTTTTAGCTTTTTTATCACTTCCTGCTGTAGCTACCGGCAAAATAGCCAACGATGCTGAACTAGGCACCTTGATGATGAGTTTTTTCAGAACCAATGATGTTGAGCAAGTTTCTGAAATGATTCGGTATTTAGGCGATTCTGAAATGATTCGGCAGGAAAGCTCAATCCCAATTGTCGTGATGTCGTTAAGTTGTCTGACAGAGCGCCATCCAGCTAAAAAAGCCGAGTGGTTACAAATAGCCAATGGTCTGGACGAAAAAATTAAAACGCGGGTGGTTAATGCAATTACCAACGATCCAGCAACAATCCTGCAGCAAGTGCAGCTTTCACCATCAAAAAACGACATGAATTGGGGCTGCTTCTTCGCTGGGGGTGGAGATGCCTATGTCATCAATATTCTGGATATGCTCAGTTATCTTGATGAAAGAAAAGATCTGAATCTGTATATGACAGCCATTTCTGCACTGTGGTCTGTGGCCAGTAACGCCCGAACCTATCCCGAAGTTGCATTGATTGTGAAAGCCTGGTCAGGCAAACAGGGCGATCGCGGACAGCGGCTTTATCACGACATCATGCACAAGCCGATCGGACAATTTAAAGAAGAAACTGTGGCTGTACTCAAGGCGCAAAAAGCAGCCGGTATTTGGTAATTTAAATTTAACTCTTGGCTGAAATTGTGTTTTTTAAGGCCCATAAAGTTCGTGTAATGAGCTGCAATGAAGCCTCAAACCAAGCAAAACAGGCCTGTAGATGAATTTACTTTTCATTTGTAGTGAAAACCGCCTGCGTAGCCCGACCGGCGAGGCGGTTTTTTCTAAATATCCCGGCTTCAGCGCGATTGGCTGCGGCACCAATACCGATGCCGAAACCCCGGTCAGCGGCGACCTGATTGAATGGGCCGATATCATTTTTGTGATGGAGAAAACCCATCGCAACAAAGTGGCGAAAAAATTCAAGCCGCTGCTGGCTGGTAAAAAGCTGGTGTGCCTTGATATACCTGATAATTATGATTGTATGGATCCTGAATTGATTAGGTTGTTGGAAGTGAGGGTTGCTATGCATGTGCGGTTTCGGTGAGGAACGTTTATTCGCATCGTACTTATGTGGTTGTTTTAATCTTAGAAATTGACTGCCGAGGTGCACATTGGAATTTATAAAAACGGTTTTTATTGTCTTGTTCTTGTTTAATGCTTCTTACGCACTTGCCTGCAGCTGTAGCAATTTAAGTATTGGTGAACGGGTGGTCAGTTCTGACATTGTTGTTGTGGGTGAAGTTTTAGAAAGCCAAAAAGTCTGTCTGGAAACAATCGGGGAGCACTGTTCCGGTCCTATTGTGTTTTATGTTCAAAATACCGATCTGTTAAAAAGTGAGGGTTGGCAAGCGACAGAATCAAAATCATTACGTAAATCTACGTTTATTAGCGATTTCGGGAATTGCACCTTATTTCCGCAAAAAGGTGAGAAATGGCTGTTATTCGGTAAGCTTGTCGCTGGAACGTTAGACACTTACACAACCAGTGTTTGTTCTCGAAATAGGAAAATGGATGGCTCAGGTGAAATACCTCAGATTAAACAAATAAAGACTTTTATGAAGCTTTACCAAGACAATCAGGTGTTAAACAAACACAGCGAGAAGGAGTTCAATAACTAGTGCTTAGCTTTTCCGGCATCTGATACGGCGATTTTCTTCCGTAAAGTTTTGCGATTGCTAAGTCTGAAAATCAGTTTATGTCATAGGTTTTACCGCCGGTCATGACCAAGTGGGCGATGGCGCTCCGCTTATGCGCCCCTACATTTTTCAAAGATTAGAAGCTAATTCTGCCCATGGCGCTGAACGGAATCTCAATAAAGCTGGCCTTTTGGCAACTACCAAAATCAATCCCTCCGCAACCAACCCGCAACCAACCCGCAATACTAAACCGCTCAAATTTAGCAGGCAGTACCTGACGCTATGGGAATTACAAAAAATTGCAGTTGTGAAGAAATCGTATTGAAGAATTCGCTATATTAGCCTTTAATGGATGAGCATTAAAAATGCAACATTACAATAAGATAGTTAATAAAAAGGGAACATAATGAAACATTCCAACTACCTGCTTGGCACCCTACTAGTGGCCGGGTTGTTTAGCACTCAGGCGCTGGCTGATGGCATTCGTGCCAGTCTGGCGTTAAGCAAAACCAACTTTACCTCTGCCGAAGACATTAAGGTGCAGGTTACCCTGACGAACGAAGAAGCAATACCGGTACGCGTATTAAAATGGTACACCCCGGCTGACGGTGTGGAAGAAGCCTTGTTTAAAGTATCGGTGAACGGTGTTGAAACCGATTACCTGGGCGCTCACTATAAAAGACCGGCAGCACAACAAAAAGACTATATTCAGCTGAAAAGTGGCCAGAGTGTCAGTTACGAAGTGGAATTGTCTTCTCTGTATGATTTAAGCAAAACTGGTCAATATGAAATTAGCTATCACGCTGAATCTTATACCTTATTCACAAACAATCCAGGACAGGATAAAAAGTTGGCCCGCCTTGGGATCAGCGGTATTAGTTCATCTTCGGTGAGCTTTTATCTGGAAGCCAAACAAGGGGGTATCGTGACCACAGCCAAACCAGGTGATGGTGGTACGACGGTTGACGGTGTGACCTTTACTGGTCGTTGCAGCAACACCCAACAAACCTCTATTCTGGCCGGTTTGACTGCCGCCAAAACGATGTCAGCGAATGCCAAAAGTTACCTGACCAGCTACGCCAGCCCAAGCAGCTCCGTGCGTTATAAAACCTGGTTTGGCAATTATGACGTCAGCCGCTGGAGCACCGTCAAAACGAACTTTAGCAGCATCGACAGTGCACTCAATACGCAGCCGCTGACCTTTGATTGCAGCTGTAAAAAGTCTTATTTTGCCTATGTGTATCCAACTCAGCCGTACAAGATGTATATGTGTAATGCCTTCTGGAGTGCGCCTACTAACGGCACCGACTCAAAAGGCGGCACCATAGTGCATGAAATGAGTCACTTTAACGTGGTGGCAGGCACTGATGATCTGGCATACGGTCACAGCGCTGCCAAGTCGCTGGCCATCAGCAATCCGGCCCAGGCCATTCAGAATGCTGACAGTCACGAATATTTTGCTGAAAATACCCCGGCACAAAACTAAGCCACATTGCGTGGTTCGCTAAGCTGGTGAAAAAACACACAACGGGTTATGGTAGTTCCAACTGCGATCACCCGTTTTTTCAGATGCAAAAAATCCTGTTTATTTTTCTGCTGTTGCAGGGAGTATTTATGTCAGTGCCCGGCGATGCGGCTACCACAGAACTGATGCAATGTGACATCAGTCCCACTGATACGCCCTGGCAACTCAAAGTACAGTTGACCAATCGGCAGCAGCAGCCTGTTGTGATCCTACGCAGGCATAGCCCACTTGATGCCTGGTTCAGTGAATTTTTACAGATCAGCCAACAAGACCAAAGATTGCTTTATCAGGGTGCTAAAGCCAAAAGGGGTGAACCTGGCGAGGAAGATTTACTGTTGTTATTACCAGGTCAACAGCACACTGAACTGCTTGATCTGACACAGGCTTATCAACTTAGCGCCATGCCCGCTCTGGTGCAGTTTTTGCCTTTTGCGCTGATGTTGCATCCGGCTGGGCAGCCATTACAGTGGCAACCGGCAAAACAGCTGTGGTTGCAATGCCCGCAGATACAGCTATCGGCAGTTGGTACTGCTACCAGCAAAATCAATCCTTCCTAAACCAACCGGCAATACTAAACCGCTCAAACTCTGCCAGTAGTACCTGATGCGGAAAACGTTCACTCTCGAACGTCACTAACAAGCCAGCTTGCGGCAGAACCCGCGTGAGCTCAAATTCGTTTTCGTCATAAATCACCAGTTCGCCGCCGCTTGGCACATCGTTGAGATACAACACTGTGGTGAGTACGCGGTTGGAGCGGCCGCGAAAGGCGTCAAGATGAGTTTGGTAGAAGTCGCCGCGTTGGTAGCGGGCGAAATGGCACTCGTGGTGGGTGAGGCCGAAGAAACATTGGCGGTTCATTTGCTGTTGCAGTTGCAGCATTAAGGCGAGGTAGTCTTGTTGCGCTTGAGTGGATCCGTCGAGCCAGGCGGTGTGGTCGCGGCGGATGTCGCTGTTTTGCTGTAGTTGTCCGGCACGGCCGACGCCGGCTGCGCTGAGATCGGTGTTTTGTTGCACTTCGGTAAGGAGCGCCTGGCATAAATCTGCCGGGATGGCTTGCGGCAGGATCGCTAAGCCTTGTTGGTAAAAGTCCGGCATGATGAGGTCGACCCAGTTGAGCTTTGTTTGCCAATCGATTGGGGTTGGCCAATTCGTGGGAAAGGATGCAGACATACAGAAGACTCAATACAAAGTGCCGGGGACAGCGCTTTGTACTGAGTTTGGGTGGGAGTGTCAAGTTATGGGGTTTTAGATGGTTGTTGCTTGGCTTGGCGCACTACCGCTGCCGCGGTGAGTGACGCCCTACGATCCGCTTGATGGGTAAAACCTTGGAATGTGTTTGTATCGATAGTAGGGCGCGACTCAGCCGCAGGCTAGTCCGCCGGATAGTGCATTTCATTTGGATATATTGCTAACAATAAGTCCGGCGCACTACCGCTTGCGCGGTGAGTGACGCCCTACTTTTTTACTACTTCTGTGTCACGCCGCCAACAACTGTCGCAGCCAGGGTCGTAACGCCTGCAATAGTTGCTGGCGATCGAGCTGGGGGTGCAGCACCGCGCGGACCAGCAGGCCGTTGTAGACGGACGCGAGCAGTTCGATGCGGGCGTCGACTTCTGCGTCGGGTAGGGTGCGCAAGCTGCCTTGCGGGCCTGCCAGTAACAGTTTAAGTTGTGCGCGCATGCTGTCGTCGGCGTGGCGTAATAAGGTGGCGACTTTATCGTTGCGGGCGGCTTCGGACAGCATTTCCAGCTGCAGGGCGGCGTAGGCCGGATTGAGGTTTTTCTCCACGCCATAATCGGCGCCATCCACCATCGCTTGTACCAAATCGCCATCACACTCGGCAAAACCGGCCAGCAATGAAAACAGATCCGCCATATTTTGCTCGATAATAGCGGCAATAATGGCTTCTTTACCGTCGAAATAATTGTAAATATGGCCTGGGCTCATGCCAGCGGTTTTCGAAATTTCGGCCATCCCGGCGCCGTGATAACCGCGGCGACGAAAACAATCGGCGGCGGCGGTTAACACTTGCTCCCGCCTGGCTTGCGCCAGGGCAGGGTCCTGATGTTTTTTAGTTTTTATCGTCATCATGTACTCCGATACCTTCGATTATACCCAAAATCATTGATGATGCGGGTAGGCGGCAACTGCACGAATCCCCAGGAGCTTAGGACACCTAAGTGACTGGGGTGAGTAAAGGCGGCCAACACCCCCGCATCTTCAAGGATGAAGGGGAGAAGCTTGAACTGGTTTGGCAAACTTCCCAATCAGTACATAAAACAGCGGCACAAACAACACGGCCAGCACGGCGGACGCCAGCATCCCGCCAATCACGCTGATGCCCAGCGCATTTTGCGCGCCAGAGCCTGCGCTGGAAGCAATCGCCAGTGGCAATACGCCAAAGATAAAGGCCAATGACGTCATCAGGATTGGCCGTAACCGCAGGCGAATGGCTTCGATTGCAGCATCTTTGAGCGCCATGCCTTGTTCAAAACGGCCTTTGGCGAACTCGACAATTAAAATGGCGTTTTTCGCCGCCAGGCCCATGGTGGTCAGTAACCCCACCTGGAAATAAATGTCGTTGGATAAACTGGCGCTGGTGGCGGCAACCAAAGCACCAAAGATCCCCAGTGGCACCACCGCCATCACGGCTGCCGGTACCGACCAGCTTTCGTATAAGGCCGCCAGACACAAGAACACCACCAACAAACTAATGGCGTACAGCATTGGCGCCTGATCGCCGGTCATCCGCTCCTGATACGACATACCGGTCCACTCGGATCCGACGCCGTTTGGCAGTTTTGCAACTAACTCTTCCATCGCCAGCATGGCATCACCGGTACTAAAACCTGGCGCGGCCATGCCCTGAATTTCCATTGAACTTAAGCCGTTATAACGTTCCAATCGCGGCGAGCCATAGCTCCAATGCGCGCTGGCGAAGGCCGAAAATGGCACCATCTCAGCGGTTTTATTGCGCACATACCACTGCTGAATATCTTCCGGCACCATCCGGCTTGGCGCTTCGCCTTGTACAAAGACTTTTTTCACCCGGCCTTTATCAATAAAATCATTGACATAAGTAGCGCCCCAGCCGGTTTGAATGGTCTGGTTGATATCGGCCTGACTGACACCCAACGCTCCGGCTTTGGCTAAATCAATATCCAGTTTCAGCTCGGGTGTATCTTCCTGACCATTTGGCCGCACTGCCATCAGGCGTTTGTCTTGCGCTGCCATGCCCAGTAACTGGTTACGCGTCGCTAATAAACCGTCGTGACCAATATTGGCGCGGTCTTGCAGGTGCAGGTTAAAACCGTTGGCAGTACCGAGTTCCACCACTGCTGGCGGGGCAAAGGCAAACACCATCGCATCTTTGATCTGACTAAAGCGGCCCATCGCTTTACCGGCCACGGCTTTGACTGATAAATCATCGCGTTGGCGTTCATCCCAATGCTTCAGGTTCACAAAGCCAATAGCCGCGTTCTGGCCCTGACCGGCGAAACTAAAACCTGCCACCGAAAATACTGATTTCACCGCTTCTTTTTGGTCAACCAGGAAATGCTGTTCGACCTGTTTAATCACTTCCAGCGTGCGCTGCTGCGTCGCGCCCGTCGGCAGGATGATTTGGTTAAACAAAATGCCCTGATCTTCATCCGGTAAAAAGGCTGAGGGTAAGCGCATCATTAGCAGCACCATGCCACCGACAATCAACGCATAAGCCAATAAATAACGTTTTGGCTGGCGGATCATCCGGCTGGCAATCGACTGCGTGGCGTTATTACCAGCTTCAAAACCGCGGTTAAAACCAGCGAAAAATTTACCCAACCAGCCGCCACCGTTGTGGCCAGACGGTTTTAATAACGTCGCGCAAAGGGCAGGGGTCAGGATTAACGCCACCAGCACCGACAACGCCATCGCCGATACTAAGGTAATCGAGAATTGACGGTAAATAACGCCGGTGGATCCGCCGAAAAATGCCATCGGCACAAAGACCGCTGACAGCACCAGCGCGATACCGACTAAAGCACCGGTAATTTCGTCCATCGATTTACGGGTTGCATCGCGGGCGGATAAACCTTCTTCGGTCATCACCCGTTCGACGTTTTCAACGACGACTATGGCATCATCGACCAGCAAACCTATCGCCAGCACCATCGCAAACATGGTCAGGGTGTTGATGGAATAACCAAAGATGGAGAGCACAGCAAAAGTACCGAGCAATACTACTGGCACCGCGATGGTTGGAATTAAGGTGGCGCGGAAATTCTGTAAAAACAGATACATCACCAAAAACACCAGCACGATGGCTTCAAGCAGGGTTTTCACTACTTTTTCAATCGAGATTTTCACAAAAGGCGTGGTGTCATAAGGCACCACCGCCTGTAAACCGGCCGGAAAATACGGGCGCATGGTTTCAATGGCGGCTTTGACGCCATCGGCGGTCGATAAAGCATTGGCACCGGCGGCTAATTTCACACCTAAACCGGTGGCTGGTTTGCCATTGTAACGCGCTGAAATCTGGTAACTTTCGCCACCAAGTTCAATCCGCGCCACATTGGATAATCTTACGGCCGAGCCGTCGCTGTTAATCCGCAGCAGAATATTGCCAAACTGTTCGGTGGTTTGCAGCCGGCTTTGTGCGGTAATAGACGCATTCATTTGCTGGCCGCTAATCGCCGGTAAACCACCCAACTGACCGGCCGACACCTGGGCATTTTGCGCCACAATCGCCGCGCTGATATCCGATGGCATCAGTTTATAGTTGGCGAGTTTCGCCGGGTCTAACCAAATGCGCATGGCGTATTGACTGCCGAACATTTGAATTTCACCGACACCTTCGACCCGTGCCAGCACGTCTTGCACATTGGCGCTGACATAGTCGCCAATGTCGATATTGCTCATCGAACCATCTTCAGACACAAAACCCATCACCATCAGGAAGTTACGTGCCGATTTAGCCACTTGCACGCCCTGGCGCTGCACTTCTTGTGGCAATAACGGTGTGGCCAACGCCAGTTTATTCTGCACCTGCACCTGCGCGATATCAGGGTTGGTATCGGCGCTAAAGGTCAGCGTAATAGTGGCGGTGCCGCTTGATTCAGAGGTCGCCGACATATACAGCAGGCCGTCGAGGCCTTTCATTTTTTGCTCGATCACCTGAGTGACACTGTCTTCCAGCGTGCGGGCAGAGGCGCCAGGATAGCTGGCGGTAATGCTGATGGCTGGTGGCGCGATCGACGGATATTGCGCAATCGGCAAGCCGTTGATGGCAAGCACCCCGGCCAGCATGATCACAATGGCAATGACCCAGGCGAAAATCGGCCGGTCGATAAAAAATCGGCTCATGGATTGTCTCCTGTGGCTGCATTAACGGGCACTGTTTTAAAAGGCACGGCTTTGACAGCCGCGCCAGGCCGGACTTTTTGCAGTCCTTCGACAATCAGTTGATCGCCAGCGGCTAAACCTGATTCAACCAGCCATTGATCACCTACAGTCCGGCTCGCTTTCACCAACCGCGGCTCCACAGTTCCGGCAGCATTCACCACCAGCGCCGTGGCTTCACCTTTGGCATTGCGGCTAATACCGCGTTGTGGCGCCAGAATGGCGGCGGTGTTGATACCGGTTTCCAGCGTTGCCCGCACGTACATGCCTGGCAGTAACAACTGATCCGGGTTGGCAAATTCAGCGCGCAGCACCACAGAGCCAGTGCTGGCATCCACGCTCACTTCGCTAAACTGCAAGGTGCCTTTGTGTTGATAAGTCCTGCCATCTTCGAGCGTCAGGCTAACGGCAGTACCGGCGGCACCCAACGCACCACTGGCCAGTGCTTGTTTTAGTTTTAACAGTTCAGCACTGGATTGCGTCACTTCAACATAAATCGGGTCCAGCTGTTGTACGACTGCCAAAGCCTGCGCCTGATTGGCACTGACCAGCGCACCGGCGGTGACCGCTGATTTGCCAATGCGGCCGCTAATCGGCGCAGTCACTTTGCTGTAATCGAGCTGAATTTGTGCACTTTGCAGCTGCGCTTTGGCGGCGAGCACATCAGCCTTAGCTTGTTCATGCTGGGCGGCGACTTCGTCAAAATCCTGTTGGCTAATCAGCCGCTGTCCGATCATTTTCTGGTAGCGACTGGCCTTAGCAGCCGCTTGTTGCAAATTGGCATTGGCCCGCGCTAAAGAAGCTGCAGCGCTTTGTTTGGCGGCGGCAAAAGTGGCCGGGTCAATTTGGTATAAGGTGTCGCCGGCTTTCACTTCAGCGCCTTCAGTGAATAAGCGTTTGAGAATAATACCGCCGACTTGCGGCCGGATCTCTGCCAGTTGCCAGGCGACAGTGCGGCCCGGTAATTCGGTATTTAAGGTGATTTGTTGCGGCGCTAACGTCACCACACCCACTTCTATCGGTGCTGGTGCCGCGCCTTTTGCCGTACCATTTGCTGCACCATTTGCTGCACCATTTGCCGAATTTGGCGCCACTGCTTCAGAGCAAGCCTGCAGCAAAAAAACGCCAAGCAGCGCAGCAGCCATCGGTTTGAGCAATGCTCTTGGCTTTTGGAAAAGGGAATTTGACGATGACATAACAAGGCTCCAGCTTTAGAATGAACGATCATTCTACGTTTTGAGGCTTAAATGAGCAAGCGCTTTCTTAGGGACGTGGCCGCGGCAATTGGTGGTTTGGTCGTAGGGAAGGGCTCTTACTTTTTTTGCGGACAATCTTTTATGCTTACTTCAAATCACCCTTCGGCGCACTACCGCTCACGCGGTGAGTGACGCCCTACGGTTTTTTGTTTTTTAAATTAAAACAATATATTAAGCGTGATTTTTAGCGTGGGCGCACTACCGCTCACGCGGTGAGTGACGCCCTACGGTTTTTTGTTTTTTAAATTAAAACAATATATTAAGCGTGATTTTTAGCGTTGGCGCGCTACCGCTCACGCGGTGAGTGACGCCCTACGGTTTTTGTTTTTTAAATTAAAACAATATATTAAGCGTGATTTTTAGCGTTGGCGCACTACCGCTCACGCGGTGAGTGACGCCCTACGGTTTTTGTTTTTTAAATTAAAACAATATATTAAGCGTGATTTTTAGCGTGGGCGCACTACCGCTCACGCGGTGAGTGACGCCCTACGGTTTTTTGTTTTTTAAATTAAAACAATATATTAAGCATGCTTTTTAGCATGGGCGCACTACCGCTCACGCGGTGAGTGACGCCCTACGGTTTTTTGTTTTTTAAATTAAAACAATATATTAAGCGTGATTTTTAGCATGGGCGCACTACCGCTCACGCGGTGAGTGACGCCCTACGATTTTTGTTTTTTACAAACAATATGTTAAGCATGCTTTTTAGCGTAGGGCGTACTCACCGCGCAAGCGGTAGTACGCCAAAACTAAGCTGTAACTAGGGCGGAGCACCATTTACACCCAAAATCATTAAAGATGCATGGTATACACTGCTGTTTAAGGATTGAGGGTATCCATCGGTGACGGATCATTTTGCCAATCGAACATTTGCAAACTAAACAGCGCCGCCACCAGCCATTGTTGCTGGGCGGCCGGTAAATCCTGGCGAAGCCACAATCTGGATTGATTGCGGCTCAGCTGTAACGCGGCTTGGGTCTGGTCGTCATTGGCCAGCAGGTAACCTGCGGTGCCACCATGGAAGTTGGCATTGTATTGCGCTATTCCTGGCGCCACAGCTGCCAGTGACACAGCAACTGGTTTGCTGCCCTGATGTAACCTGACTTTCGGCTTCGCGCCAACACTTTCTTCCACCACCAGCTGTGACACCAACCCTTGTTGCGTCAACTTGCAGCCCAAATAGCTCGAGGATGGTGCCGACTTGCGCAGGTCGTCGTGATAGACGTCGTTATCCTGCGATTCTTCAACGATACCAAACAACAGGATCTGACACTGTGCATGCACCGGAGCTTGTCCAGTTGCCTGGATCTGAAAGCTGAAGTTTTGTTCGGCGCGGGTATTAAAGCGGTCGATGAAGTGACCGGAAAAATCGACATGATCATGAAATATCAACTGGAACAACAAGCCGCCACGGCCTTTGGTCTGCCAACTCGTGCCGGAGCTGACTCTTTCGGTGGTGATGGAAGATAGGTCCATGTTGGTCAGTTGAAAGGCACCGATCTGCTGATGCCAGGCATCGTCGGTGAACATAATGTTCGGGTGTTTTAACGGCAACAACTGTGTGTGTTGGGCAAAGCCGGATGGCAAGGCCATTGCTGGTTCCGGTGTAGATTTGCAGGCCTGTAGTAAGAGTGTGCCAAGCAATATTGTAGTGAGGTACTTCAATTTCATAAGATGAGGTCCAGAGAACTGGCGTTACCGATTGTATCTTGGATGATAACAGTTGGTAAATATTCAGGTCTAGAGCGGACCCTCAATTGACTTGGTTATCCGCACTAAGAAAATCTGGGCTTTGAATATATGAATTTGTTCGCTTTATGTTCAGGTCACAAACAGCACCGCCTGATCCCGCCCCTGATGTTTGGCCTGATACAACGCCGTATCGGCCTGGTGCCAGAGTTGTAGTAAATCGGTTTGTTGGGCTTTGCCGGCGATGCCGATACTGATCGTGACTTTGCGATCAACCGCCAGTTCCGGCCAGTTTAAGGCTTCGACTTCCAGACATAAACGCTGGGCAATTTCCAGTGCCTGAGATGGTAAAGTGGCGGGTAGTAAAATCAGAAACTCTTCGCCGCCAACCCGGCCGATTTTATCTTGCGGTCGCAGGGAAAATCGCAGGCAGTGCGCTACTTTTTTCAGTACCAAGTCGCCTGCTTGATGGCCGAAGGTGTCGTTGATACTTTTGAAAAAGTCGATATCGAGCGCCAAGACTGAAAATGGCGCGCCATTTTTAGTGCTGGCGGTGGATTGTTGCCATAACTGCTCGGCCATCGCCACGGTATGACGACGGTTGGGCAGCCGGGTCAATTCGTCGAGTAAGGCTAAATCGGCCAGCTGGCGCGATAATTTGCGCTGGCGTTGCATCAACACCAGCAACGTGACAATCAGCAGGGTGGCACAACCAAGGGCAATCATCTGCCACAATTTTAACTGCTCGGCATCTTGCAATTGCTGTTGTTGTAGCTGGTTTTTTTGCTGCAGTAATTCTTTATCACTGCGGATCTGTTCGGTTTGTAGCTGGGTTTTTAACGCGCTGGTGCGTTGATCAAGTAATTGTTGTTGCAGCTGCATATCAAGTTGCAATTGCTGTTGTTGCAGCAAAAAAGCACTTTGCCATTCGCCACGATGCGCCTGCACCTCGGCAAATTCTTTGTACAACCTGGCTTCAAAACGGGCGTTTGGATTCGCTTTAAAGTATTGCCCGGCGGCGGTTAAATCGTCCGCTGCCTGCTGCCATTGCTGCAGCGCCTTGTAACTGACGGCGCGGCTGAGCTGGCAATAGGCCAGAAACTCCAGATTGTTGCTGCTCCGGTAATGGGCAATTGCCTGATCCAGCAAGGCAACGGCTTCAGCGGCGCGGCCGGATTTGGTCAGCACGATGGCGATAGAACGTTGATTGTAGGCGATGTCATCTGGTTGATTTCGTTGCTGTTCCACCTGCAGCGCCTGTTGTAGATAATTCAGCGCCTGCGGCAAGTCGCCCATACTTTCAAAAGTGCTGCCAAGGTTAAATAAGGCGGTCGCTTCATCCTGCAAATTATTGCGGCTGCGATGATATGCCAGCGTGCGCTGATAAAGCGGAATAGCGTCCTGGTAATCGGCTACCGCCGGATCGGCATAAAGATTGGCCAGCGCGTTGCTGATATAGCTTTCCGCGTTCGGGTCATTTTGTTGTGCGGCAATCGTCAGCGCTTGCTGGAAATCGGCCAGGGCCTTTGGATATTCGCCGGTGCGGGCATATTGCTCGGCGCGCAGGCTGAGGGCGCGAATATGCAGTTCCGGATCTTGCTGTTTCAGCTCGCTTTTAAGAATTTCCTGATAAATATCCAGTGCTTGCTGATTTTCACCACGCTGCTCTTCTGCATAACCGCGGCAGAGCAAAAACCGCAGCTGCCAGAGTTCTGACATGGCAGTGGATGTTGGGGTGGTTTCAATAGTGGATGAAACCTGTATCTTTTGCTGCAGGGCGATTGCAGCATTGGGCTGCGCCGGCGCTAACGCCCAGCACCATACCTGCTGCACCGTAAGTTGTTGTTCTAGTTCTGTTTGTTGCTTCAGCAATTGCAAAAAAGCTGCTTCACCGGCTTTAGCGTCGTTGCTAAATAGCTGTTCTACAGCATCAAGTTGTTGGTTGAATTGCGTGGCAAGTTCTGACTGAGCATTGGCGGTTGCATGAAAGCTCCAGCCAGAGCACATAACGAACCACATCAGGGCACCGCACCGTGAGAAGCGCCATTTGCCGTCACCTTTCGTCAAGGCGAATGCTGGCCATCGATTAAACATACCCCAAACTAAACTCAAAAATCCCATCCGTTTTCATCCCTGTGCTGCGTAATTTTCAGGTTGCTCACTCGCAATTTACAATATTCCGGAAAAATCCTGCGGTCTATTTAAATCAGATTGTGAGCCACAGACAACTGCTTTATGCTGCTTTTTTATTTTCGGAACTTACCATGACAAAAGCATCCGCTGGCCTGCATTTTTATCACCCCCTAGCATTCTGGCTTGGCTGTATGGCCATTACCGCCGGGGTATTGGCACATATTCCGATGTTTGTTCATGCCTCTTATATGAATTATCAGATGGTTGGTATGCCAATGGATACCAACATGCTGGTCGGTATGGGTTTGATCCCATTTGGCTTATTGCTGGCGTTATATGGCCTGATGCCGCGGATGAGCCTGCTAAAACAGCAACAAAGCTGTCAGTTACAGTTCCATGTTGCCGATCAGTTGCCGCTGAATCGCGAGCACTGGACGCTGGTGGTGGTGCTGCTGGCGGCGGTGATTGTTGATGTGATGAAACCGGCCACTTTGGGTTTTGTGATGCCAGGCATCAAACTCGAATACGAAATTGACAGCAAAACCGCGGGTACGCTGGCGTTGGTGGCGTTAACCGGCACTACCGTTGGCTCGGTGTTGTGGGGCATCGCCGCCGATAAATTTGGCCGTCGCGCGGCGATTTTATTATCTGCCTTAATGTTTATCGGAACTTCCATCTGCGGCGCCATGCCGACCTTTGAATGGAACCTGATCATGTGCTTTTTAATGGGCATGTCAGCTGGCGGCTTACTGCCAATTACTTTTACTTTAATGGCTGAAACCATTCCGGCAGCACATCGCGGCTGGTTACTGGTGGCACTGGGTGGCATCGGCACGGCCGCCGGTTATTTGGTCGCCGCTGGCTCGGCTGCCATTCTGGAGCCGATGTTCAGCTGGCGGGTGTTGTGGTTATTGGGCTTACCAACAGGTTTATTGTTGATCGTGCTCAACCGCTATTTACCTGAGTCACCACGATTTTTAGCCGGGCAGGGCCTGACCCAACAAGCCAGAGCAGTGCTTGCCAGATTTGGTAATGATGGTCATGGCCATGAGTTAGTGGTGGTGGAACAGGTGCCGGAAGTGCCGGCCTCCAGCTTTAAACAACTGTTTCAAATGCCTTATGCCGGGATCAGTCTGGGACTGACATTGGCTGGTATCGCCTGGGGTTTAGTCAATTTTGGCTTTTTATTATGGTTACCCATTAACCTTGGCGCGCTAGGTCTTGCGGCGCAGGCCAGTGCCATTATTGCCAAATCAGCGATGATGGCAGTGCCAGCCGTGTTACTGGTGATTTGGCTTTATCACCGCTGGAGCAGCATCCGCACTTTGATGCTGTTTCTGCTGTTAACCGCGTTGTCGTTGATGTCCTTTGTGCTATTTGACCTACTGCAGTTTTATCAGCCGTTCTGGTTGTCAGTGGCTATTACTTTACTGTTGGTCAGCGCCAGTGGCGTGATTGCGATGTTAATACCCTATGCCGCCGAAATTTATCCGGTGCAGTTACGTGGTTCAGGGTCTGGTTTAGTGGCGGCGGGCTCTAAATTTGGCGGTATTTTAGGAGCTATATTAGGCGTGTATGGTGCTTTTGATCATATGGCTTATTCGGCGTTATTGCTGGGTTTGAGCCTGGTAGTGGCGTGTTGGGTATTGTATCGCTATGGTATTGAAACTCGGGGTAAAACGCTGGAAGCAGTGCATCAGGATGTGGTTGAGCGTGCAACGGCTCGGTAAATAGCTGATGTTGCAATTGGGGTCAGAACAAAGTTCTGACCCCAGCAATTTGGAGGTCTTTATTATTTCCCTGCCAGCCTTAACACACCACCTTGCACCAGCTGTTGATGGCTGATAAATGGGGTTTTTAGTGGTTTTCCTTGCCAGCTGTTGGTGCTGGTTTTGTTGGTGTCACCGTCAGTACTTTTTTGGATTTCCAGCGTTTTCCCTGGGTAATATGCTGGGTTCAGGCTGATGCGTGCGCTTTTTACCGTAGGGGCAAACAAAGTATATTCCGGGTTACCGGGATCGGTGGGGTAGAGCCCGAGCATGCTAAATACCAGCCAACTGGATAGGGTGCCGGTGTCGTCGTTACCGGGTAATCCGGCTGGGGTGTTGTGATAATGTTGTTTTATAAGCTGTTTTACCCGGGCTGAGCTTTGATTCTGCGATAAGGCGCTGCGGCCGCTCGTCGACAGATAGTTATACAAAAACGGATAAGTAATATCCGGCTCATTCGCCATATCAAATTTGCCACTGTCAAAAGTCAGATCTAACTGCCGGACAAATTCGTCTTCACCCAATAGCTTAATCAAGCCCGGCACATCGTGCGGTACATAAAACCGGTAGTTCCAGGCGGTGCCTTCGATATAACCGGCGGTGGGCTCAAAGTTGCGGCCGCCATCCGGGTTAAACGGACTGTGCCAGTCGCCATTGCGTTTTTTTGGTCGTAACATGCCAGTCGATACGTCGAATAACTTTTGATAATTCAGTGATTTCTGCTGAAACAGCTTGGCATCATCAGCATAGCCAAGCGCGGCCGCCAAACGGCCAATGGCGGCATCCGCCAGGTAATATTCCAAACTGGTTGAGACGCTGCCATCATAAGGGCCTTCATCGTCGACCGGCACGTAACCGAGCTGAAGATAATCGGCATTTTCTGGGCGCAGCGGATTGTTGCTGGCGGTTAGCGCCGCTTTTTTCATCGCCTGATAAGCGGTTTTTACATCAAAATCGCGGATACCACGTAAATAGGTATCGGCAATCACCACCGCCGCCGGGTCGCCGACCATCACTTTGGTTTCGATGCCAACCAGCTCCCATTTTGGCAGCCAGCCATGTTCCTGACTCATCGCGACCATCGTCTGCACCATCGCGCTTTGCAGCTCGGGATACACCAGACTGAGCAACGGATGCACGTTGCGATTGCTGTCCCACAATGAAAATACCGAATAACGTGGCTGATTTTTATTATTGCCAAACAAAGGTTTATCAGCTGTTGGTTCGCCCATCAGCGGGTAATCGCCATTGACGTCGCTGATAATACTGGGGTGGATCAGGCTGTGGTACAAGGCGGTGTAAAACAAGGTTTTGTCGGTTTGGCTGGCTTCGATATCGATGCGGCTAAGCAGGCTGTCCCAGGCTTGCACCGAACGCTGGCGTAATTCGTCAAAGCTTAAGCGCTTTGCGGTCGGATATTGTTCCGCATCTAAATTCTGGCGCGCGTTGTCGATACTGACCCAGGATACACCCAGCTCCACTTCAATCACCTGTTCGGCTGCTGCGTCAAAACTGAAATAAGCGCCAATCTCATCGCCACTTAACGGCTGCCGGTAAAACGGATAAGGCTTGATGCTGTGATTGTGCGACACCCACTCGGCTTCGACATTTTTATACTGCGGCATTTTTTTAAAGCCGCCAAAACGCTTTGCCGGTTGGCTAAAGCGGGCGACAAAATACACCGGCCTCGCCTGTTCGCTGTGATAACAAAAAGTACCAATGCTACGGCTGCCTTGCACTTCGGTGGCGGAATTAATTTGCAGACTACCGCCACTTTCGTTGGTCAGACCAAGCCCTAAATTCAGCAGAATATTGGCCTGACCGGCCGGAAAGGTAAAACGGCTGCGACCGGAGCGTAAAGTGCTGATGACTTCGGCCGTCGTGTTGTATTTGGTCAGTTCAGTACGGTAATAACCAGGGCTGGCCTGCTCATTCTGATAAGTGGAGCCGTATTTTTCGGCGTCCAGCTCCAGCTTGCCAGTGGTTGGCATCAGCAGCAATACGCCTAAATCCGGGCAACCAACACCACTTAAATTGACGTGGCTAAAACCAGTCAGGAATTTGTTCTCGAAGATATAACCCCGCGAATTCCAGGCGGCGTCTTTTTCAAATTGATTCAGTTTGCTGCCGTTTGCAGCAACGCCATCAAAAGCAACATTAAAAGGCGCCACTGATACCAGCGCTTGTGGATATTGGGCGCCGGGGTGGGTGGCGCCAAAGTTGGCGGTGCCGATGAATGGGTTTACGTATTGGCTGGGGCTGACGCTGTGTTGTTTGGCGACCGGCGTTGCGGTCAGTGGCAGACTAAGAGTCAGCAGCAGCCCAAGTGGCAGGGCCAACTGCAGGGAAAAACGCGAAAATGGCTTGTTCAGCTTCATTGGGCTTGCTCACTCATGGTAAAAATCAGTTCGCCACCATGCATCAGTTGCTGGTGCGACAGGGTAAAACCGCTGATCGGACTACCGTTGAAAGTCACAGACTTCACATATACATGCTGTGGCGATTGATGAATAGCTTTGACCGTCAGCTGCTTACCGTTGCCAAGGTTCAGCACCGCCTGATGTACTTCCGGGCTGCCGAGCACATATTCACCGGATACTGGATCCACCGGATAAAAGCCCAAAGCGCTGAACAGATACCAGGCTGACATTTGCCCGGCATCTTCATTGCCAGCCAGACCATCCGGTTTGGTACTGTAAAGCTCGTGCATAATCCGCCGCACCAGCGCTTGCGTTTTAGCAGGCTTACCAGCGTATTGGTATAAATAGGGCACATGATGGCTGGGTTCATTGCCATGCACATACTGGCCAATATAACCGGAAATCCATTCTGGCAACGGTTGCGCGGAGCTGGTTTGTGAGGAGCTGGTTTGTGAGGAAGTCAGCTGCGCCGTGCTAAACATCTGATCCAGTTTGGCGCTGAACGCCTGCTCGCCGCCATACAAAGCGATTAAACCCGGCACATCATGCGGTACAAAAAAGCTGTATTGCCAGGCGTTGGCTTCACAATAATCTTCCGGATGATAAGCGTTCGGGTCAAAGGGCAGCCGGAACTTGCCTGCGCTGTCTTTTGCGCGCATAAAGCCAGTGCTGGCATCAAAATGCTGCTGATAGTTTTGCGAGCGGGCGCGAAATTCGGCAGCAATATCGGTCTTACCTAAGCGTTCGGCCAAGCGGGCAATGGCCCAATCGTCATAGGCATATTCCAGCGTTAACGCCACATTCCATTTGCTCTCGGCATAAGGAACAAACCCAAGTTGCTGATAGCTTTGTAAGCCAAATGCCTGCTGTTTGGCACTTTTCACCGCTAACTGTAGAATTTTATCGCCAAGTTCTGTGGGCTGCTTGCTGGTTAAGTGGCCTTTTAAGTAGTTATCCACCAACACCGGCACCGCATGGTAACCCAGCATCATATCGGTTTCGTTGCCCTGGAAATTCCACACTGGCAGCAGGCCGGAGATGTCGGCGTGATCAAGTAACGACATTAACTGCTGTTGATTACGCGCTGGGTTAAACAACGTTTTCCAAGGATGCAAAGCGCGGAAAGTATCCCACAGACTAAAAAAATCATGATGGGTATGGCCGCTGCGTTGATGGACCTGGCCGTCTGGCCCTAAAAACCGGCCGTCGCTGTCGGCAAAAACTCTGGGCGCTAAAGCGCTGTGATACAAGGCGGTGTAAAACTGGGTTAAGTTATCGCGTGTTGCCGTTACCTGCACTTGCGATAGTTCGGAGCGCCAGGCTTGTTGTGCTTGTTGTTTCACTTCGTCAAAGCTCAGCGCTTCGCCTTCAGCCAGCATATTTTTTCGGGCATTGTCGCTACTGACAGAGCTGAGCGCAGTACGCACTGTCATATCACGATGTGCACCGGCAAATTGCAGCAATAACGCCACCGCCACGCCTTGTTGCTGTTTTACCGCGGCAGAAAATTCGACGGTACTGAGGCTACCATCGGCTTGCAGCTTTTCAGGTTCCCCCTCAAGCTGCCATTGTAAGCTGCTGATCGGCTTTGAAAACTTCGTGTAAAAGTACACTTTTTGCTTCGGCGCCCAGCCGCTGGAGTAACGATAACCTTCGATGCTATAAGCGTCGATAATCCGGATGGCGCTGGCAGTAGTTTTGTCCCAGTTGCGGCTATAGCCTAAATCAAGCCGGATTAGCGGTGCGCTGGCTGTTTTTGTAGCAGAACCGGCAACTTCATCAAACCGATACCTTTGATACCCTGTCCGCAGCCCAGCCGTCAGCTCAACATTGACCCGATAATCCGGCAAATAGACTTGATAATACCCGGCTTTGGCTTGTTCCTGTTGATGCGAGAAGCTGGATACCAGCGTGCCTGTGGCCGGGCCGCCGTCGGTTTTTTCCCTTGTAAAGGGCAAGCGCAGCGGCATAAACGAGATGTCATACAAATCACCGGCACCGGTACCGGATAAATGGCTATGGCTAAAACCGGCAATGATGGTATCGGGATAAAAATAACCGGCGATCCAGTCCCAGCCGGTGCGACCGTTGTCGGGGCTTAGTTGCACCATGCCATAAGGCACGGTCGCGCCAGGGTAGGTTTTACCTTTGCCGTCGGTGCCAATCAGCGGGTCAACAAACTGCAACGGATCGGTGGCGGTCAGGATTTCCTCTGCCGCCGCAGTGCTGGGTTTGTCGCTCAAAGACTGCACGCAGGCCGTTAACCCTAACACCAGCAGGCTGCTGCAAAGCGCCACCTGACCGGTTTTCACTGATAACTTCACCCCGGCCTCCGGTTTAGTTTGCGCTGCTAAAACTAACAAGCGGCAAACTGGCAAAGCCCATACCGCGCAGCACTTCAATACAGGCACACAGCGTGTGGTAGTCGCACTTGGCACCGGCGGCGCTTTTTTCAGTGCTGACTTTGCTGTTGTCGCGATTTAGTAAGCGAAACCAGGCGCCGTATTGGTGGTCAATCATATGATCCCAGCTGTATTGCCATAAATTTTGGTACGCCACTAAGTACACTTCAGCGCCGGTGGTTTGGTAAAGCAGCGCCGCCGCCGCCATACTTTCGGCCTGCACCCAGAAGTATTTGTCATCGTCACACCAGCGACCGTCCGGCGCAAAACCGTAAATCAAGCCGCCATGTTCGGCGTCCCAGGCTTGCTGGTAAGCGCGGTCAAATAGTTCACACGCCTTGGTGATGAGCCAGTCCTGCGGCTGATGGCGGTGTAAAATCAGCAATAACTTGGTCCATTCGGTTTGATGGCCAGGCTGGAAACCCCAGGGGCGATAGAGGTTTTTTGGGTCGGCTTTGTTGTAGTTCCAGTCCGGCTGGAAACTGGTGGTGTAATGTTCCCACACCAGGCCGTCGGTTAACGCCGCTTGCCGCACTGTGATGTTCTGTGCCAAGGTCATGGCGCGATCGAGGAAGTGCCGTTCGCCACAGGCTTCATAAGCCGCCAGCATCGCTTCACATAAATGCATATTGGCGTTCTGGCCGCGATAATCACTGAGCACACCTTGCGGGCTGATTTCGTCGGCGTACAGGCCATGCTCGGCTTGCCAAAAGCGTTGTTCCAGCAACTGATAAGTGTGGTTGAGTTTATGGCTGTCCTTAATTAAACCGGCTTTATGCACCGCGGCGTAACAGAGCAGCACAAAGGCGTAACCATAAGCTTGTTGGGTGGTATCGAGCGGCTGATGGTCCTGTAAGGTCCAGGCATAACCTTGAATATCGTCGTACCAGTGCACTTGCTCGACATAGTTAAGGCCGTGCTGGGCGATTGCTTTGTATTGAGATGATTTTTCAGCATCCGTCGCAAATAACATCGCCGCTGTGGCGTAGTTAATGACGATGCGGGTGCTGCTAACCAGCTGCTTAAAACCAGGGTTAAACAGTTCGCCGTTATCAAAGTAATTGTGGAAATAACCGCCGGACGGGTCGACCACCCGTGGGTCATAAAAACCCAGAATGTCCTGACAATGCTGCAGAATAAAAGTCTGGTCATAGTAATTCTTAGGCTGCTTTTGTGGCTGCTGCTGGGAAGTGCTTGGCATCATCAATCTCCAAAAATTCAACTGGCCGGCGAAACCGGCAAAAAGGGTAATAAGGCTGTTACGTCAACCTGGCGACTGGCTAAATCGGCTAGGATTTCCGTTGCATCCGGCAGGGCAGGGAAAGCGCCGGGACGGGTGACGGTGACTGCGCCGCAGGCGGTGGCAAATTCAATACAAGCATGTAAAAGGGCGCCCTGTGGCAGTGAAGCATTTGGTAAACAGCTGAGGCTGAACAACAAACCACCGATAAAAGCATCACCGCCGGCGGTAGTATCAACCACTGCGACCTTGGGCGGAGTGACCGTTACCGGCGCCGATCCGGCCCGATAATAGTCAATCCTGCCGCCGCCATCGGTAACCAGCAATAACTGACAACCGGCTTGCAAACAGTGCTGTAGATAAGCGGTTTCAGAATCAGACCCCTGAGCCAGATACAGCAACTCATCCCGCGAAAACTTCACAATATCCGCCTGCCACACCAGCGCATTGACCCGTTCGCGATTAGCCGTACTTTCCCGCCATAAGTTATGGCGTAAATTGACATCAAAACTGACCAGACAACCGGCCGCTTTGGCCTGCTGCACCAATTGCGAGGTGGTATTGGCGATAAAATCATCGGTCAGGGTATTGCTGCAAAAATGCAGGATTGGCTTGGCAGCAAACCAGTCGGCGCCGATTTGCTCTGGTGCAAATAACACATCGGCGCTTTGGTCGCGGTAAAACGAAAAACTACGATCGCCGGTTTCATCCAGCATTACAAAAGCTAAAGCAGTTTTGGCCGTTGGGTGACGCTTCAGTAACGACAAATCCACGCCATAAGCCTGTAACGCCTGTGCCAGAAAATCACCAAACGCGTCTTGCCCGACCTGACCGGCAAAACGGCCGTTGCCGCCTAATTTCGCCACGGCAACTGCTGCGTTCGCCGGAGCACCACCAGGAAACTGCCGGTAGGCTGGTAATTGCAGTGGCCCTTGTTGCTGCACACCAATATGTAAAAAATCAATCAAGGCTTCGCCAAAACAGAGTACCTGGCGCGGCGATGTTCGGCTCGCTTGCTGTGGGTCTGAAGGTAAATTTGAAATGTTCATAACGGTACCTGTGATAATGCCGAAACGCGATGTTGCTGGCGGTTGCTATACCAGGCATAAGCGGCAATATATCCATAAGCCAATACCGGCACGATAAAACTCAGTTGCACGCCAACACTGTCAGCGACCAGACCTTGCAGCAGCGGCAAAATAGCCCCGCCGACAATCGCCTGACACAACAAACCCGAGCCGCGGCTGGTCAAAGGCCCCAGACCGCGAATGGCCATGGTGAAAATGGTTGGGAACATAATAGAGTTAAAAAAGCCAATCGCAATCACTGACCAGACCGCCACCATACCGGTTGAGTTCATTGTTACAAATAACAATAAAATTGCGATTAGGGCATTGGTGAACAATAAGTAACTTGCTGAAATATAACGGGTCAACCACGCACCAGCAAAACGTCCCAGCATAAGTCCGGCGCCATAATAAGATACCATGGTACTGGCCTGCCGCTCGCTCATGGCGCCAATCTGCTCAAGCGCCAGATAATTCACCAGAAAGCTGCCAATACTGACTTCAGCACCGACATACAAAAAAATCGCCAGCACACCCAGTAATAAACCTTTTTGCTGCCAAATCGAGCTTTCTGCCGTCAATAGTTGCTGGCTTGGGGTGGCTGCTGGTAATGGCGGCGTCAACAGCGGTAACTTCAGGAAATAAAAACCGACTGCGGTTAATAAAGTAGCCGCGGCCAAAATCAGATAAGGCAGTTGTACTGATTTGGCGTCGGCTGTACTGCCTGCGGCGCCAGCGCTGGCCGACAAATCAGTTGTGGCCGAGAAAATCAGCGCCGCACCAAACAGCGGTGCCAGCGTATGCCCCAACGAATTAATCGCCTGCGCCAGGCTTAACCGGCTGGCGGCGGTTTCTTCTTTACCGAGGATTGCCACATAAGGGTTGGCCGACACTTGCAGGATAGTCACCCCTGAAGCCAGGATAAATAACCCGAATAAAAACAGCGCATACACTGAGATTTCTGCCGCTGGGTAAAACAGCAAACAGCCCAGAGCAATAGTCGCGAGGCCGACCATAATGCCTTTGATATAACCGATGCGTTCAATCAGTTTGCCGGCTAGTGGTGACACCACAAAATATGCGCCAAAAAAGCAGAACTGCACCAGCATCGCCTGGGTGTAACTTAATGAAAATGCGGCTTTCAGTTGTGGGATCAAAATGTCATTGAGCGCAGTAATAAAACCCCAGATAAAGAACAAACTGGTCATGGCGGCAAAAGCAACATGGTTATTTTGGCCGGGATTCCCGGTGACCGCAGGCTGGCGGCTGTCAGGTGTTTTCATACTCATGGTTTTGCCTTTTCTGGGGTTGTGGCTGATGGGGGCGTGGTAGTACCAATTGTTTTGACGGCAGTGAGGTTCGCCGTCGACATCGAATAAGGACGATCAGCAGGTGCCAAACCCCGTTGTTTATTCGGCGTTTCGCTCATTTGAAAATCGAGCTGGCCGCCTTGGCTAAGCTCTTGATGACTAAACCAGTTTTTTGGATAAGGTTGTTGTTGCCAGGATAAAGATTGAATATACGGCGTATTCACCTTATTGCCCGGCGCATTAATTTGCAGGGTCTTGCCATTCGGTAGCGTCAGTTTGATCTTTTCAAACAACGGGGTGCCGAGCACATATTGATCAGTACCCGGTGTGACCGGATAAAAGCCCAAAGCACTAAACACATACCAGGCCGAAGTCTGGCCGTTGTCTTCATCACCGCTATAACCATCCGGCGTGGCGCTGTACAGTTTGGTCAACACTTCTCGCAGCCGTGCTTGCGCCTGCCAAGGCTCGCTGGTGTAGTTGTACAGGTAAATCATATGCTGAATAGGCTGGTTGCCATGAGCATAATTACCCATATTCACCACCTGCATTTCGCGGATTTCGTGAATGGTAAAGCCGTAGTAGGAGTCATCGAAGGTCGGTGGCATCTCGAAGACTTCATTGAGTTTATTCAGGAAAACCTGCTCGCCGCCCATCGCCTGCTGCAAACCGGCAATATCATGAAACACCGACCAGCTGTAATGCAGGCTATTGCCTTCGGTAAATGCATCACCCCATTTCAGCGGGTTAAACGGGCTTTGGAAACTGCCATCTTTATTGCGGCCACGCATCCATTTGGTTTCTGGGTCCAGTAGTTTCAGGTAGTTTTGCGAGCGCTGTGCAAATACTGCCGCGTCCTCGGTTTTGCCAAGTTGGGTCGCAAGCTGGTACAGATTAAAATCGGCAAAAGCATATTCCAAAGTGCGGGCAGCATTCTCGTGGATACCCACGTCATAAGGCACATAACCTAAACTGTTGTAATAACTTAAGCCTTCACGCCCCACTGACGACACTGGTCGGCCTTGCTCCACTTCAGCGTTCTTTTTCGCCGCTTGATACAGCGTTTCGATATCAAAATCACGGCCGCCTTTGAGGTAAGCGTCAGCAATATTAATGGCCGAGTTTGAGCCAATCATCACGCCACGATGGCCCGGGCTGGCCCATTCCGGTAGCCAGCCCGATTCTTTATAGGTATTGACCAAGCCTTGCATGATCTGGCCATTCAGCTCTGGGTACATCAGGTTAAAAAATGGGAATACTGCGCGGAAAGTGTCCCAAAAACCGTTGTCGGTGAACATATAACCCGGCAACACTTCGCCGTTGTAAGGGCTGTAATGGACGATTTGCTCCTTGCTGTCGACTTCATAAAATTTGCGTGGAAACAGCAGCACCCGATACAACGACGAGTAAAAAGTGCGGATCTGGTCTAAATCACCTTGTTGGATTTCGATTCTGGCGAGTTGCTGTTGCCAGACTTGATGGGCTTTTTGTTCGGTCTGGGCAAAACTGTCGGCGCCAATTTCCCGTTGTAAATTAAGCTCCGCCTGCGCCTCACTGATAAAGGATGACGCCACTTTGACATGCACCTGCTCGCCTTTTTCGGTGGCAAAACCAATGATTGCGCCAACGTGCTGGCCTTCGCTTTCTAGCTGATTTGGCTGTAGTTTCCAGCCGTCATGCCAGCTGTGGCTGGCAGTGAAATCTTTATCAAATTCAAGTACAAAGTAGTTATGGAAATTGGCCGGTACCCCACCATGGTTATTGCGGGCATAACCAATAATTTTGCGCTGTTTCGGCAGGATTTTGACTTTGGAGCCTTTATCAAAGGCATCCAGAATAAGGTAAGCCTGCTCAGTTTTTGGGAAGGTAAAGCGAAACTGTGCCGCACGCTCGGTGGGCGTCACTTCAGCCGTCACATCATAATCCGCCAGATAGACTGAATAATGGTGCGGTTTTACGGCTTCAGCTTTATGCGAAAACCAGGAAGCCCGCTCGTCCTGCTGGAATTTCAGTTTGCCAGTCACCGCCATCAGCGAAAAGGCGCCGTAATCATTCAACCAGGGGCTTGGTTGATGGGTTTGTTTAATGCCACGGATTTTGTGGTCGTCATACTTGTAGGTCCAGCCATCGCCCATAGACCCAGTCATCGGCGTCCAGAAATTCATGCCCCAGGGCAGTGCAATCGCCGGATAGGTGTTGCCGTAAGACAGCTCAAAACTGGAGTCGGTGCCCATCAGCGGATTAACGTGTTGCACTAAATCTGGCGTATTCACTACATCTGGCGTATTCACTAAATCGGGCGTATTCACTAAATCGGGCGTGGTTGCTGGCGTTGGCGTTACTGCAATTGTGCTGGCAGCTGCGGTTTTACTCTTGGAATTACTGTCTGGTGCAGAGTCACAACCGCTAAGTAAAGTCTGGCTGAGCACAACAGATGCTATTAAAGTCATTGAATTTAAATGATATTGTGAATTCATCTGGGTTGTGTTCCGCCTTAATTCCTGCCGGTGCAAGTTGCACACACTTTGTGCTGAAAATGAACTAATTTAGACTGTAATCGATTACATTTAAAATTGTCCAGAAAAAGTTCACTGGTTGTTCCAGCTAGCGGTTTTTCTGATTAAATGACTAATAAGGACTCGGTTCTGCGCTAATTTAGTGATAAGTGTTATCGATTACATGATGCTTGCTATTGTCCGAAAGGAGTGGGAATATAGCCAAAATCGCTATATTTCCGTTATGTTTAGCGGGCTACAGCTGAACAATATATAAAGCAAACAGCATTATCCGCTGGCTTTGGGAACGTACAGACGAATGACCAATATCAAAAAAGTGAGTGAACTGGCCGGTGTGTCGACGGCAACCGTGTCGCGCACTTTAAAATCACCAGAGCAAGTCACTGCAGCCACCCGCGACAAAGTGATGCTGGCGGTCAAACAAGCCGGCTATCGGCCAAACTGGCTGGCCAGCAGTGTGAAAAGCGGTAAATCAAATTCGATCGTGGTGCTGGTGCCCAACCTCACCAACCCGTTCTTTTTGCGGATAATTGGCGGTATCGAACAAGCGGCGCAGGAAAAAGGTTATTCGGTATTGCTGGGTGACACTCAGGGCGACAGTAAACGCGAAAACGAATATGCTGGTATGGTGCTGAGCAACCGGGCTGATGGCCTGATCCAGCTGGATCATTCATTCCCATTTGCGCCGCAAGATGCTGAATTAGCTGACAATATTCCGATGGTTAGTGTCTGTGAACGGATTGAAGGCGATCGTAAATATCCGGTGATTGAGCTGGATAACTATGCGGCAAGCCGGGCGCTGGCACATCATTTGGTTGGATATGGCCATCAGAAATTCGCCGCTATTGTCGGGCAAATCAGTAGTCAGATTTACCGTGAACGACTAGCCGGCATTCGCAGTGTACTACAGGAAGAAAACCTGCCATTGCCGGATGAAATGCTGGTGGGTGGCAGCTATACCATCGAAGCCGGCATCGAAGGGGTACGGCAGTTACTAAAACAGCCAGTTCGGCCCACTGCCATTTTTTGCTTTAACGACGATATCGCCATTGGCGCCATTCACGAAATCAAAAAACATGGTTTAAGAGTGCCACAAGACATTTCAGTGGTCGGTTTTGACAATATCAAAGTGTCCGCTTTTATCGATCCACCGCTGACGACCGTCGACCAACCCGCCTACGATATGGGCCGCCGCGCTTTTGAAGTGCTGAGTGTGCTGATGCGCGGCGAAAGTCTGACCCGTATTCGGGAAATCCTGCCATTTCAGCTGGTCGAACGCCAAAGCAGCGGTCCTCTGGGGTCAGAGTAGTACTCTGACCCCAAGGATCTTGGGCCCGATACTTGCCCGCTGCAGCGTTACCTCTGGGGTCAGAGTAGTACTCTGACCCCAAAAATATCTTTTATTATTAATGTGTTACTTCTAACATTTCCCTTCAGTGACCTTCTCGTGAATTTTTTTATTTTTCTGCAATTGTACAGATTGACAGCAGTGCCAATGCTGGCTAGTATCTAACCGCGACATGTAATCGATTACATTTAGCTGGTTATCCAAAATCATTGAAGATGCTGCGACTGTGCTGGATACCCCGACAACTGAGTGAACCGGTACCACAGTTCAGGAAGTCGGCCAACATTCCCGCATTTTCAATGGTCTAGAGTAAAAACCATTTCCGCTGATGTTGAGAAATGCAGTGGTTATAACATCATAAGAAATAATAATAATGAATCGAGACATGCTTTGAATGTTTACGATTACACCATTCACTGGGGGAGAACCCATGGTCAACCGGATAGATTGCACATTACCGCAGCGGAATAAAGGTCTCAGCCGATCATTAGTTTCGTTGGCGATACTTTCAGCTTTAGGCACAGCACAGGCGCAGGACGCCAGCCCAGATCCCGTCATCAATGCATCACAAGCGACTGCAGCCGACAGCAGCAAAGCCGCTGAAGAAAAAGTTGAAGTCATCGAAATACGGGGTATTTTGTCAAGTATGAGTGCCAACTTGTTAAACAAGCGGGCAGCCGATGCGGTGGTGGATGTGATCACCGCCGAAGACATTGGCAAATTTCCAGATAAGAACATTGCCGACTCACTGCAAAGGGTTCCTGGCGTATTCATCTCCCGCAGCGGTGGTGAAGGGGACACCGTCAGCATTCGGGGTCTGTCATCCGATTTAACCCTCACGCAGCTAAACGGCAATTTTATAGCGTCATCTCCAGGCGAACCGTCACGTTCTTTCTCCTACAACCTGTTGCCATCAACGATGATTGAACGGGTGGAAGTGTTTAAGTCGTCTGAAGCGCGTCTCGATGAAGGTGGCATCGGCGGTACGATCATTATGCATAGCCGCAAGCCACTGGCGATGGAAGCAAATTCCGGGGTGGCTAACCTCGAATACAGCAATTCTGATATTTCTGATAAAAACGAACCGCAATTTAGCGGTGTGTATTCCTGGAAAAATGACGCTGAGACTTTTGGCGTGCTGCTCGGTTACACCCGGCAAGACCGCACTAACCGCTCGCAAAGCTCCCGCGTTAATATCATGAATAAAAACTTCTTGTATCAAGAGCGCAAAAATAACCAGGTAGTGGCCGGTGGTGCCAGTGGTTATGCCGCGCAGAGTATGGTGCAAGAAGTGCTGGAAGAAGAGCGTAACCGTGAAGGTCTGCAGCTCACCAGCCAATGGCGGCTGACCGACAAACTGGAAGCCGGCCTGAATCTGTTCCGTTTCACCCTGGGGCAAAACTCAATCCTGAACCAGCTGGAATATCCGGAATGGAACAATAACGACAACTACTGGACTGATGTCCGCGTCGATGCTGAATCGCAGTTTGTTACCGGCATTGACTATTCCACGGGGGTGTCCGGTGCGCAGCGCTTGTCGGCCATACCGCGGATCAACGGCGAATACAAAATTGAAGAAGCAACGTCAGATACGGTCGATTTTTACCTGACCTATGACGATGATGACTTCAAAGCTCGTTTTACCCTTGGCAAAACTGAAGCAGAAGGTGGTCCGTCGGCCAAGTATCGTGCGGCTTATTACGCTAACGAAGCTTCGGCCTATTATGGCTATGACCTGTCAGGTGGCAAGATGACCACCTACATGGATCCCAAGATGATCGACAATATGGTCAAAGGTATTGGTGGTCAGGCTGACGTTGGCGCCACCGATTCCAGTTTTGTCACCGGTACTCAGGATGAAACGTACGCCAGTTTAGATGTGGATTATTACGCCAACTGGGGCATCGTCGACACGCTGCGCTTTGGCACTAAGTACCGCAAAGGCAAAATCCATCGGGATACCCGTAACACCTTCTATCTGGCGCCTGATTTTGATATTGCCGCAGCTGAAGCAGGCAAAGGCATCAGTCTGGATGATGACTACTCGCGCCATGGCGGTATTCCGCTGATCACATCGGTGATGTTACCCCAGTCACTGGGTAATTTGTCGCATGTGATTAACACCAACTTATTCCCGGCGGTAGATTGGCACCGATATCAGCAGCATTTAACGGATAATTTCGTCCAATACACGCGCATTGAGCCAAATTATGTGTACGGTGTGGAAGAAGAAATCCAAGCTGCTTATGCTCAGGCTGACTACAAATATGACAATTTCCGCGGCAACTTTGGTCTGCGTTATGTCAGAAGCACCACCACGTCCGGTTCATCCGACAAAATTCTGTATCGCCTTGACTGGAAAGATGCCAACGGCGTAGAACTGCCGCAAGCACAGCGTCAGGTAGAAAACTTTGTTTATATCGAAAAAGAAAATACCGAAAACAAAGTGCTGCCAAGCTTTAACTTCGCCTGGGATATCGACGACAACTGGGTCTGGCGGGTAGCTGCTGCCAAAGTGATGGCACGTCCTGGTTACAATGCGCTGGGGCGTTTCCAGACACTCACTTACACCTCAAACGAGTATTCTGCCGATCGTTCGGCCGCCGATGACTTCGACCCGATTTATGATGGCGAAGGCTGGACCGGTTCAGGTGGTAACTCGTTGTTAAAGCCGCTGGAATCCACGCAATTCGACAGTTCGCTGGAATATTATTACGGCAAAGGCTCGGGCTTTGGTCTGGCGGTGTTCAAAAAGGATGTCGACAACTTTGTCGTACCGCTGATCATCGATACCACCCGTGATTTACCTGTCGTCAATTTCACGCTGCCCAATGCAGGTAATAAGCAGATCACTGCCGGTGGCGATGGCCTGTTGGTCCGAAACTTCAGTACTTCAGCCAATGGCACCGATGCCAGTTCCAATGGTGCTGAGGTGTTCTGGCAGCACTTTTTTGAAGGCGGTTACGGGGTTTATGCCAACTACACCCGCAACAGCACCAATCAGGCCAATGTCGAGCTGGATGGCGAGAAAGTCGGCGAATCACCGCTGATCGGTAGTTCCAAGTATCAGTGGAACCTGTCGGTGTTCTATGAAAATGAGCTTTACAGCGTGCGTGCTTCTTACAACAAGCGTGGACCGACTGTTGGCAGCTACAACGCCGACTGGCAGATGAATTATTACACCGCGACTTTCGACCAGGTCGACCTGAATGGGACATATAACCTGACGGAGCGTCTGCTGTTGGCTGCCTCTGTGATCAACCTGACCAAATCGGATTCTTACGTTCACCTCGGAGATGACACCGACAAGCGTTTTATTCAAAACGCTTATGGCGGCCGTCGTTTTTATATGGGTGTGACTTACCGGTTTTAATAATGCTGACTACTCAGCAAGGTGACAAGATTCAGAGGAAGCAAGATGAAACAGTTTAACAACACTAAATTCTATGCCCTGATGGCATTAGCGATGGCCAGTTTATCCGGATGTGGCGGTGGCTCAGGTGAAGCTGATCCAACCAATATTCCAAAGCAACTGGAATCGACGGCTGCTGATCTCAGTGGCTCAGCAGTAAAAGGCACGTTGCGTAGCGCGAAAGTCAGCGTGTCGCAACTGAATGGTTCTGCCGTCACGATGGCGGCCGCCGATCGCACCGGCAGCGACGGCAAAATCAATTTCAGTGTGCAAGCCAAAGAAGGTTTTGGCATCAACAGCATGTTTAAAGTTGATGTCAGCGCAGATGGTCAGACTAGCATGATTTGCGATGCGATCAGCTGTAATGGCGTGGCGCTGGGGGCAGTGCTCAGCGGTGCCGCACTCGCCGGGACCACCTTTTCTACCTAAACTTATGTGCAAGTGCCTTTTGCTAACAAAACTGACAGCGTCGCCGATGCACGGTTTCAGGCCAATGCCCTGACCACACTGGCTACCCGACTGGTCGCCACAGATGTGGCGGGGGGACGCAATGTTTCGGTACGCCAGCTGTATGAAATGGCGCTGGCGGAAAATTCGGCGACCTTGCTTAAAGCACTGGGCGTCGCGGTCAAAATGAATGTGTTTACTAATGATCTGATTAGCGCCGAAGCGCCGGCAAATTTTGCCGCCGGTGCCGATGCGTTGGTCAGTGCCGATCTGATCAAGTTGTCGTTATTAAATGCCGCTTTTGCCAATTTGGCAGAAGGCGAGACATTCGGCTCGTTGGCCGATACCGTTGTGGCAGCGATTGAACTGGCAAAAACTGGCGACGTCACCGCTTTAACCCCGGTGCGTGAACGCTTGTTGACCTCGGTGGCGGCGGTGCCCTATCTGGCGGAGTTGGGGTTGACGGCTGAGCAAGTGATTGATGTCAAACTGGCTTTTCTGGATGCAGCAAAAAGTTCAGGTCCGGTGCGCGAAATCACCACGGACAGTAACCTGGCCGGAGCGGTGATCACGGGGCGCAATCGCATCGGCCCGGCCGAAGCTGAAGCTATGGCTTTTGATGGCGACAACAACACCAAGTGGCTGGATCATAACGAGTGGAAAGGCGCACCAAGCGTCGCCAATCCAAGTTGGATCCAGGTTCAGTTTGCAGAGCCGCAAGCGGTGAACAGTGTGCTGATCACCAGTGCCAATGATGCACCAGCCCGGGATCCGGAAAACTTCCAGGTTCTGGCATCCAACGATGGCACGACCTGGGTGCAACTGGCGGCGTTTATTGGCGAAAGCTTTGACAACCGGTTTGAACGCAAGGCATTTAACTTCGTCAATGGTCTGGAGTTTAGCTACTACAAACTGAATATCAGTAAAAACAAAGGCGATGATACGCTGATGCAACTGGCGGAAATAGAGTTTGTCGGTCCGGTCTACGCCAGTGCTGATCACACCGATCCAGTTGGTTCCACTACCATTACTGCACGTAATCGGATTGGTGCAGCCGAGTCTGAAGACAAAGCTTTTGATAACAATGTCAGCACCAAATGGCTGGATCACAACGATTGGAAAGGCGCGCCGACTGCAGCCAATCCATCCTGGGTGCAAATTGACCTGCCAGAGCCAAAAGCAGTGGATACGTTGGTGCTGATCAGTGCCGATGATGCACCGGTTCGTGATCCAGAAAACTTTAATCTACAAGGCAGTAACGACGGCGGCACCACCTGGCACACGTTGTCGGCGTTTATTGGTGAAAGTTTTGACAACCGGCATGAACGCAAGCAGTTCAGTGTGACCAATACCCTGGCATTTAGCAGCTACAAACTAAATATCAGTAAAAACAAAGGTGACGATACGCTGATGCAAGTGGCCGAAATTGGTCTGGTTGGGCCGAAGTTAGCGGATTTAAATCATGGCCGGATGGCTGGTGTGGTGATCACCGCGCGTAATGCCATTGGTGATGCCGAAAGCGGCGCCAAAGCCTTTGATGGTATTCAGGATACCAAGTGGCTGGATCACAACGAGTGGAAAGGTGCACCTACAGTTGCGGCGCCTTCTTGGGTGATGGTGCAGTTCCCACAAGCGGTTACCGTCAACAAACTGGCTTTAGTCAGTGCCAATGATGCACCGGCCCGTGATCCGGAGAACTTTAACCTCGAAGCGTCCAATGATGGTACCCATTGGATCCGCTTAGCCAGCTGGCTGGGGGAAAGTTTTGATCAGCGGTTTGAGCGTAAAGTGTGGAACTTCAGCAATGATCTGGGTTTTAGTTACTACCGTTTTAACATCACCAAAAACAAAGGTGACGATACCTTGATGCAGATTGCGGAAATTGAACTGATTGGTCCGCAATATCAATCGGTCGATCATTCTGCTGCAGCCGGGGTGACATTCACCGCGCGTAACCGGATTGGTGCGGGTGAAGCCGAAGACAAAGCCTTCGACAATGACGTCAATACCAAATGGTTGGATCACAACGAATGGAAAGGCGCGCCAACCGAAGCGGCCCCTTCCTGGGTGCGGATTGACCTACCTAAAGCTCAGATTGTCAGTAGCCTCGCGATCACCAGTGCCAACGATGCCGCTGGCCGTGATCCAGAGAACTTCAATGTTGAAGGATCCAATGATAATGGCGTGACCTGGATCCGGCTTGGCAGCTGGATTGGTGAATCCTTTGATCAGCGGTTTGAGCGTAAACTGTTTGAGATGGGCAACGGCTTTGCTTTCAGTTCTTACCGTATCAACATCACCAAAAACAAAGGTGATGATACGTTGATGCAGGTGGCTGAATTCGAACTGATTGGCCCTGAGCTTTAATAGCGACGCCTGAAACAACAACAGGCTCAGCCGGTTAGAACCACTGAGCCTTTGTAGAATATAAACTAACCTGGCTGGTAAACAACCAGTCGTAAACAGGACAGCTGATGCTGAAAATGAATAAGTTGCAGGCGCTGGCCGGAGTCCCGCTGGGGCTGGGAGTCGATGGGGGTGGCAGTCATTGTCGCGCCTGGTTATTCGATGGCACAGGCCGGGTACTCGGCAGTGGTTTTGCCGGCCCTGCCAATCCGGTGGGTGGACTGGAGCAAAGCTTTCAGGCCATTGTCAGTGCGGCCACGGCTGCGGTTGCCTCGGCTGGCTACCCGGATAGTTTGTTGCGCAAACTGCCGCTGGCGGCGGGTCTGGCTGGGCTGCATCTACCGCAGTTTTATCAGGCGTTTGCCCAATGGCAGCATCCTTTTGCCAGTCTGAAACTGACCACTGATCTGCAAATCGCGGCTTATGGCGTGCATCAGCAGCAGGATGGCGCTGTGCTTATTCTGGGCACCGGCTTTAGTGCGATGGCATCTGTTGCCGGTGTGCAGCATGAGATTGGCGGTTATGGTTTTCCAATCAACTGTACTGCCAGTGGTTCCTGGTTTGGCCTGGAAGCGGTGAAAGCTGTACTGCTGGCGCGGGATGGTTTAGCGCCGGCTACTGTGCTGAGCAGCAGTTTACTGGCAGAGGCGGATGCGGCGCAGCTGGCGTCGCAGTATTTGGGGCAAGGGCCAGCGATATACGCCAGGCTGGCGCCTTTAGTACTCAGTGCAGCAGCTGAAGGTGATGTGGTTGCCCTACGGATCAGGCGGGAAGCACTGCAGTTTGTCGAGCAAGTGGTCAGGCATTTACAAAGTTTAGGGGCACCGATCGTGGGCTTGGTCGGCAGTATTGCCGCGCAGCTGCAACCGTTATTGCCCGCGAGTTTGCCCTGCCATGCGGTAGCAGACGCGGGTGAGCGTGGAAGTTGGTTTTTGTTGCAACAGGAGGTTCTGTGAAACCACCTCTGATGAAAGCAACAAGCCGTCGTGATTTTTTGAAATTTACTGCAGTGTTGCCACTGAGTGCTGCGCTGCCGGTGAGCTTGCCGTTTGCTGTCAGTGCAACACAGTCAGCAGCTGCAACGCCTGCATCTGCCAGCCAAGCCGCCCCACAAACTGCCGGTGCGGCAGTGGTTGTCTCCACCTGGGAACACGGCATGCCGGCCAATGCTGCGGCCTGGCAGGTTTTAAGTAGCGGCGGCACCGCGCTGGATGCGGTTGAGCAAGGCGTGCGGGTGCCGGAAGCGGATCCAAATGTCAGAACAGTTGGCCTTGGCGGTTACCCGGATGCGTCCGGCGAAGTGACGCTGGATGCCTGCATTATGGATCACCAAATGAATTGCGGTGCGGTGGCCTATTTAAAACGAATTAAACACCCGATTTCTGTCGCGCGCAAAGTGATGGAACAAACCAGCCATGTAATGCTGGTTGGCGAAGGGGCGCAGCAATTTGCCAAAGCTCAGGGTTTTATTGAAGAAAACTTACTGACTGAACAAAGCAAAGCAGACTGGCAGCAATGGCTAAAATCCGGTGCCGCCAAACCACAAATTAATGTCGAAAACCACGACACCATCGGTATGTTGGCGCTCGATAGTCATGGCAATCTGGCAGGCGCCTGTACCACCAGTGGCGCCGCTTACAAATTACCGGGCCGGGTGGGCGATTCACCGATTATCGGCGCGGGTTTGTATGTCGACAACGAAGTCGGCGCCGCCACGGCTACCGGTCAGGGCGAGCTGATGATGAAAACTGTCGGCTGTCATTTGGTGGTCGAGCTGATGCGTCAGGGCTTAACGCCCAAAGAAGCCTGTCGCAAAGCGGTCGAGCGCATCGCCGCGCGGTTGCCGGATTTTGCCAAGTTTCAGGTCGGTTTTTTAGCGCTGAGTAAAACTGGCGATAGCGGCGCTTTTTGTATCCAGCCGGGTTTTAACTATGCGGTGCAACTGCAGGGTTCGGCGGCCTTATTAGATGCGGATAACCTGTTACATCAAAGCGCCGGAGCCAAAGCATGAGGTTGCGGTTGTTGACGTTAGTCATCAGCATGCTGGGTTGTTTGCATTTGGTGCAAGCGGCTGCGCCGGTGACTACAGCGAAAGTCGAAATCCGCCACGACCAACCACCTTTTGCGCTGACGCTGGCGCAGCTGAAACAATGGTCGCCGCAATCTCAACTGGCAACCGCGGATAATATTTCACGTCAGCCCTTGGCACGACGGTTTGTCGCGCCTCTGCTCGTGGATAGTCAGCAGGATCAACGGGCAAAGGTGCTGTACGCGCCGGATGGCATGAATAATTTCAGCAATTACCTGCAAGCCCAGCCGAAATTTAACCTTTACAACTTCAGCAACTGGGCACAAATCGATGTGCTGAACTGGTTTGCTGGTACTGCTGATTTAACAATACAAATTCCGGCACGACCCTGGGTTGAGACCGCGCATAAAAATGGCGTGAAGGTCATCGGCTCGGTATTTTTGGGCATCGCGCAGTGGGGCGGTAGCCCGGATACCGTGGAAAAGTTATTGGAGCAGGATGGCCAGGGCCGTTTTGTGATGGCGCATCAGTTGGTGGCGATTGCGCAATATTATGGTTTTGATGGTTGGCTGGTGAATCAAGAGACCGATTTAACGGCGGTGAAAGATGCGCAGAATCAGTTGCTGAAAGGTCAGGAAGACGCCAAACGTGGTGCTGAACTGGCTGCAAGGATGTTGGCGTTTATGCAATATCTGACGGCAATTGCGCCGCAAGGCATGGAAATTCACTGGTACGATTCGATGATTGCCGATGGTCGGGTACGCTGGCAAAACGCGTTAAATGAGCAGAATCAGCAGTATTTACAGCAAGGCCAAATCGCCTCTGCTGATGCGATGTTCCTGAATTATTGGTGGAATGCCGACATGGTCCAGCAGTCGGCAACCAAAGCCGATGCGTTAGGCCGCTCACGCTATGACGTCTATTTTGGCGCCGATTTATGGCCAAGCCGTGATGCGCAGCGGGCTTTTACTGAAAGCAAGTGGCTGGATTGGGTGTTTATGCCGGGTGCTTCACCCATTAAAAATACGGCCTATGGCTCCATTGCCTTATTTGCGCCGAATGTGAATTTTAATTTCAGCGGTGAGCCAGCCAATACCGCCGGTCAGCCAGGGCAGCCTGCCTTTAGCAATTTCGCCGAAAACCCCACAGATCACCGCCGCTTTTATCAGACCGAACAGCGGTTGTTTGCCGGTGATGATCTCAATAGCGCAGTGGTCGACAGCAGCGGTTGGGCAGGTCTGAGCAAATATCTTCCGGCCAAATCGGTGATTAGCAGCTTGCCCTTTGTAACTAGCTTTAATACTGGTCAGGGGCAACATTGGTTTGTCGCTGGCAAAGCAACCGGCAGTGGCTGGACTGATATCAGTGTGCAGGACTTGCTGCCGAGCTGGCAGTTTGCAGTGTTTGGCTCTGCCAAAGTCGCGGTGAAATACGATTTTGACCAAGCCTGGCAAGGTGGCAGTTCACTGCTGATTGAAACTACCACGGCCGGAGCTGCCGATATTCCGCTGTATCAGACGCAGTTGCGGTTAGGTGCAAACACTCAGTTACGACTGGTGTTTCAGCCACAAACCGGCACCGATCAATCAACCCTTCATCAAGTGCAGCTTTATCTGCAGTTCGCTGACGGCCAGCGTGAATTTTTCCCGCTCACCGGCACCGTCATTGGCAACCGTCAGTGGCTACAACTCAGCGCTGCACTGCCACAACTGGCTGGCCGCGAACTGGTGAGGATTGGTCTGCAATGGCCTGCAAGTGGCCAACTTGACTTTCGCATAGGTCAGCTGGAGTTATTGCCATGAGCTTCGCGTCAATACAGTCGCAAACAGCGCTGCAAACAGCGGCAATCGACATCGAAATCTGCCTGAATTGCGACGATCTCAGCATTTTGGCTGCACAGGTGCAGGCGGCGCGTGAAGGCGGAGCCAAGCGGCTGGAGCTTTGCGGCGCTATGCACGAACAAGGACTCACTCCAACCGTCGAAGCGGTGAAAATTACTCGACAAGCCTGGGGCAATGCACCTGGTTTAGTGGCGATGTTAAGGCCACGCGGCGGCGATTTTTGTTATCAGGCGGATGAAGTTGTGCAACTGAAGCAGCAGCTATCTGCGCTGGCAGCAGCGGGCGCTGATGCGGTGGTGCTTGGTGTGCTGCGCCAGTCAGCTACAGGTTTGATTGATATCGACTGGCCATTGCTGATGGCCTTAAAAGCGCAAGCGGCTGATTTATCACTGGAAGTGAATTTCCACCGCGCCTTTGATGTATTGCCGTTTTCAACCAGAGCGGCGGCACTACAGCGATTGCAACAGCTGGACATAGCGCGGGTGCTGACCGCCGGTTGTGATTGGGACAGTGGGTTGGGGGCCGTCAACGGCGTCCTGCAACTGCAACAGGATTTACAACAAACTGCAGCTGCGCGAGCACCAAAACTCGTGATCGGTGGTGGCGTCACGCTCGCCAATGTTGCCTTGCTGCGAGGGCAATTACCCGCAACGACCAGCACGGCCGCCAGTTATTCATTTCATTGTTATTCGGCGGTGTTGACCGACGGGCGGGTCGACCAGCACAAGGTCGCGGCGCTGGTCGCAACAGCTGCAATACCCCACATTTTTCGTTAAGTATGGACCTTATGAACCAAGCCCACAGTGATACCGCATTTTGTTCTCATTCTGCAGCAACAGTCGCGACCATGGCCAGCCGCCGCTTCGATTTAACCGGCGGCTGGAGTTTTTCGCAGGCCGATAGCGCCCTCTGGTATCCGGCAACAGTGCCGGGTTGCAACTTCACCGACTTATTCGCCAATGGCCTGATTGCCGATCCAATGCAAGCCGACCATGAAACACAGTTGCAGTGGATAGAGCAAAAAGACTGGGTCTACCGGCGCGAATTTCAGTTAAGCGCAGCGGAACTACAAAGTCGTGTCTGGCAGCTGGAAGCGTTGGGGCTGGATACGTTTGCCGATATTTACCTGAACGGGCAACTGCTCGCCAGCACCGACAATATGTTTGTTGGTTATCAGCTGGATTGTCAGTCGTTACTGGTCGCAGGCAGCAATCTGCTGCAGATTTATTTCCATTCACCGATTCACAAAGTGAAACCGCTGCAGCTGGCGTCCGGTATGGTGTATCCGGCGGAAAATGATAAATCTGACGATAAACTGAGCGTATATGTGCGCAAAGCACCCTGCCATTTTGGCTGGGACTGGGGTCCGCGATTTGTCAGTAGTGGCATTTGGCGCGGCATCGCTTTAGTCGGTCATCAGGCGGTGAAAATTGCTGATCTGCAGTTTACCCAGCTTGCTTTAAGCGCTGAAGCGGCCAGTTTGCAGTTTGATTTAGATTTTACCGTGCTGACGCCGGGGAAATATCAGCTGCAACTACAATGCAGCGCAAGGCCGGAACTAAATCAAACCGTTACGCTGGAACTGGCCGCTGGTACACAACAATTTCAGTGGTTGCTGGCGATGCAGCAGCCGGAGCTATGGTGGCCAGCCGGGCTTGGCGAAGCGTTTTTATATCCGTTTTCGGTATCTGTGTATGATGCAAACAGTCAACAGTTGCTGGCAGAACGCTCCTTGCAGATTGGCCTGCGCACAGTAGAAGTTATCAACGAAAACGATGCCGATGGCCAAAATTTTTATTTTAAGGTCAACGGCTTACCGGTATTTATGAAAGGTGCCAACTATATTCCGGCCAGTGCTTTTCCGGGCAGTTTAACCGCTACCGATTATCAGCGTGAGTTTGCGGCAGTAAGCGCGGCCAACATGAATATGCTGCGCGTCTGGGGCGGTGGTTTTTATCAGGACGAGCAGTTTTATCAACTGGCCGATCAGCATGGCGTGTTGATTTGGCAGGACTTTATGTTTGCTTGTAGTCTTTATCCGGGCGATGCGGCTTTCCTGGCCAATGTCGAACGTGAAGCAAGTTATAACATTAAACGGCTGCGTAATCATGCCTGTATCGCGATGTGGTGTGGCAATAACGAAGTGGATATGGGCATTGCCCGCTGGGATTGGCCACAGAAGTTTGGTTATTCAGAGCAGTTATTTGCCAAGCTAAAACAGGACTATTGCCAGTTATTCGGGCAGTTGCTGCCGGGTCTGGTGCAGCAGCTCGATGGCGACCGTTTTTATCTGCGCTCATCGCCGATCAGCTTCTGGGAAGACGATGCCGACCATCTCGCCAACCACCATTTTTGGGGCGTCTGGCATGGTGAGCAGCCCTTTACCGAATACCAGAAACGTATTCCGCGGTTTATGAGTGAATATGGCTTTCAGTCGTTTCCGCTACAAAGTTCGGTGGATAAGTTTTTACCCAAAGCCGAGCAGCGGCTGGAGTCTAAGATGTTGACGGTGCATCAGAAACATCCACGTGGTAATAAACTCATTCAAAGTTATCTGGCCGATGAGTACCAACAGCCGAAGGATTTCGAGCAGTTATTGTATTTAAGTCAGGTGCAACAAGCGCTAGGGCTGAAGCTGGCGTTTGATGCGCACCGCGCGGCAATGCCATTTTGTATGGGCACTTTGTATTGGCAGCTCAATGACACCTGGCCGGCTGCTTCCTGGTCCGGTATCGATTATTACGGTCGTTGGAAGGCGCTGCATTATCAGGCGGCGCGTAGTTTCCGCCCACAAAGTCTGGTATTTGCGGCCAAGGATGAACAACTGTCGTTAACGCTGATTTCTGACAGTCAAGCCTTGTTAGCCGCCAAGCTGCAGCTTCGGCTGCTGGATTTTAGCGGCGCTGTGTTGCTGGAACAGCAGCAGCCGGTATCAGTGTTGCCGCTGCAAGCGACTTTGTTGCAGTGCTGGGCGTTGCCGGAACTGAGAGCGCTGGGTGATGACAGGAAGCTGGTGCTGCATGCTCAACTGCTGTCATTGACCGATGGTCGGGTTTTAACAGACAACCTGCATTTTTTCCGGCCTAATCGGCAGTTACAATTGCAACCGGCCAAAGCCAGTGTGCAGCTAAGCGCTACTGATGGCTTGCTCAGGGTGCGTGTGCAGAGCACGACGTTGTTGCGTCAACTGTTGCTAGAACTGCCGGATCAGGAGGGCAAGGTGCTGAATTTTTCAGATAACTTTATCGATGTATTGGCGAACGAGCCGGTGGAAGTCACTGTCGCTCTGCCTGATTTAACCAGTTCCCAAATACTGGAGCTGGTGTCGCAGCTGCGGGTGCGTTCGCTGGTCGATAGTTACGCAAAGGTTGAAGTATCGCAGGTGACTTTATGAATCTGGTTTGGATCGATCATGCCATTATCCTGCTGTATCTGATTGGCACCTTATGGCTGGGTTTGTGGATTTCGCGCCGGGCCAGCAAAGATCTGAACTCGTATTTTCTCGGTGGCAAAACCATGCCCTGGTGGATGCTCGGCGTATCCAACGCTTCGGGCATGTTTGATATTGCCGGCACCATGTGGTTGGTCACTGTCTGTTTTGTCTATGGTCTGAAAAGTGCCTGGTTGCCATGGATTTGGCCAATATTTAACCAGGTATTTTTGATGATTTACCTGTCGGCTTGGTTGCGCCGCTCCAATGCAATGACCGGTGCCGAATGGCTGCAAACCCGCTTTGGTACCGGCCGTGGTGCCGAACTCTGTCAGCTGGTAGTAGTGGTGTTTGCCATTGTCAGTGCCATTGGTTTTATTGCTTATGGCTTTAAAGGCATCGGCAAATTTGCCGCCATTTTCCTGCCGTGGGACTTCTCACCCGATACTTATGCGCTGCTTATTTTTGCCGTGACCACTTTGTATGTGGTGAAAGGTGGCATGTATGGCGTGGTGTTTACCGAGCTGCTGCAGTTTGTGTTGATGACCATCGCTGCTGTCGCCGTCGGAGTGATTGCGATGCAGCAAGTCAGTCCGGAGCAACTAGCTGCTGCGACGCCAGAAGGCTGGGACAGTTTATGGTTTGGCTGGAATCTCGATTTAAACTGGAGCGGGCTGATTGATTCGGTCAACGACAAAATTCACAACGATGGCCTCGATTTATTCGGCCTGATGTTGATGATGATGTTGTTTAAAGGCGTGTTATTTAGCATGGCCGGGCCGGTGCCGAACTACGATATGCAACGCATTCTGGCGGCAAAAAGCCCGTCGGAAGCCGCCAAAATGAGTGGTTTGGTCTCCTTGGTGATGTTTATCCCACGTTACATGATGGTGGCCGGTTTTGCCGCTTTGGCGCTGGTGTATATGCAACCGGAAATTCAGGCGGCCGGGGCAGGTTTTGATTTTGAACAGTTATTGCCGTACGCCATTGAACGGTTTGTGCCGGTTGGGCTGGCAGGCTTGTTAATTGCTGGTTTGCTGGCGGCATTTATGTCGACTTTTTCGGCGTCGTTAAACGCGGCGCCGGCTTATTTTGTCAACGACATCTACAAAAAGTACCTGCGCCCGCAAGGCTCGACCAAAGAATATATCCGCATCAGCCATCTGGTGTCGGTGTTGTTGGTGGTGATTGGCGTAGCGCTTGGGCTGCTGCTGGAATCGATTAATGACATTATGCAGTGGATTTTTGGTGCTTTGTTTGGCGGTTATGCTGCGGCCAATTTATTGAAATGGCACTGGTGGCGCTTTAATGCCTACGGATATTTCTGGGGCATGTTATCGGGGTTGATTGCTTCGATGTTATTGCCGTTGTTGTGGCCGGATTTACAGCCGTTGCTGGCGTTCCCCTGGTTATTGCTGGCGGGTCTTGTTGGCTCGGTGGCCGGTACCTTTTTGACGCTGCCGGACGATGAAGCCGTATTGATGGGCTTCTACCGCCAGGTGCGGCCCTGGGGTTTCTGGGCGCCAATCAAAGCCAAGGTGCTGGCGGCGGATCCAAGCTTTTTCCCCGACCAAACTCCTGGCCGCGATGCCGTGAATATTCTGGTCGGTACTGGCTGGCAGTTGACGCTGGTGGTGCTGCCGATTTGTCTGGTGATGCAGCAATGGCAAGGTTTCTGGGCGGCGCTGTTGGTGCTGCTGGCGACCTCCTGGTTCCTGAAAATCAACTGGCTCGATAAACTCAAGGATTAATCCCATTGAATAGCTCAATTTTCACCGGCTTCATCCGAAGCCGTAGCCGCTGCTTTGTCTTTTCAGTCGCATTCACCCTGGTTTTGGGCAGCTGTGCGGCGCCGGAAACAGCGTTAAACCCTGCGAACTCCGAAGCAATTTCGGCAGCGTCGACCGCAGCCAGTCCGGCTGCATTGGACGTGCTGAAATACGTTGATCCTTTTATCGCCACCGGCGGTCATGGACATACGTTTCCGGGTGCTGTGGTACCTTTTGGGATGGTGCAATTAAGTCCGGACAACCCAAGTAAAGGCTGGGACTGGACCTCGGGTTACCATCATTCCGACAAGGTGCTGATTGGCTTTAGCCATACCCATTTATCCGGTACTGGTGTGGGTGATTTACTGGATATTTTGCTGATGCCACTGCAAGGCGATTATGAAGCGCAACAAAAAAACCAACACAAACGGCCGTTTGCGATTTACGACCATGCCGATGAACAAGCCAGTCCGGGCTATTATCAGCTGAATCTGCCCAAGCTAGGTATCAAAGCTGAGCTCAGCGCCACCGAGCGGGTGGGCGTGCATCGCTACAGTTACAGCAACAGTGAACAGGCCAAGTTATTGCTGGATTTGGGTTATGCCCAGAATTACGACAAACCGGTGGTGACTTTTTTAAAGGTCGAAAACGCCTACACCATTAGCGGCTACCGCATTTCCTCGGGCTGGGCGAAATATCAGCCGCTGTATTTTGTGGCGACCTTTAACCAGCCGTTTGCTGCGCAGTTATATCAGGATGGCAAAGCGGTGAAAGGCCAGTTGCTGCAAACTGAAAAAGGCCAGGCGGTGCTCGATTTTGGCGCTTTGCCGAGCCAGTCGCTGGTTGGCAAAGTGGCACTCTCTTATGTCAGTATTGACGGTGCCAAAGCCAATTTAGCCGCGGAAGTGCCGCATTTTTCGTTTGACCGGGTGAAAGCAGAAGCGGCAGAGCGCTGGGCGACGCAGTTGGGTCGCTTTAATGTGAGCGATCCGGATGAAACCGCCAAAACCAAGTTCTACACCGCGCTTTATCATAGCTATCTGGCGCCGCAACTGTTCAGTGATGTTGATGGCCGCTATTTTGGGGCCGATGGCGCGGTACATCAGACGATGCTCGATGGCAATAAGCAGCAAATTCCGCGTTATACATTGTTTTCGCTGTGGGACACCTTCCGGGCTTTACATCCGCTGTTAACCATCACCGATCCTTCGCGAGTCGACCCGATGATGCACTCGTTATTGGGTTTTTATGATGAAAGCGGTTTACTGCCGACCTGGGATCTGATGTCGAATGAAACCGATGTGATGATTGGTTATCACGCAGTGCCGGTATTGGCGGATGCTTATTTAAAAGGCCTGACCACAGCTTCGGCCGCGCGTATTCTGCAAGCGGCTAAAGCTTCGGCGCAGCAGTCTCGCTTTGGCATCGATTTATTCGGTCAATACGGTTATGTGCCGTCTGATCTGGACGTCGAAGCGGTTTCGAAAACGCTGGAATATGCCTTTGATGATTATGCAATTTCGAAAATCGCCCAAGCGGCCGGACAGCAGGCCGACGCCGATTATTTTGCTAAACGGGCTTTGTCGTATCGGCAGCTGTTTGATGCGAGCACCGGCTTTTTCCGCGGTAAAACCAGCCAAGGCGCTTGGGTCAGCCCGTTTAATCCAATTTATGTAGCGCATCGCACCACCGATTACACCGAAGCCAATGCCTGGCAATACACCTTTTTTGTGCCGCACGATGTGCCGGGTTTAATGGCGCTTTATGGCGGCGAAGCCAAGTTCACTGAAAAACTCGACACGCTGTTTAGCATGAGTTCAACCATGGAAGGCGAGGTATCACCGGATATCACCGGCTTAATCGGCCAATATGCGCATGGCAACGAACCGGTGCACCATGTGCCTTATCTCTATGCTTTTACCAATAAAAAATGGCAAGGTGAAGCGCGGATCAAACAAATTCGCGACACGATGTACCGCGCCGAACCCAATGGCCTGGCAGGTAATGACGATCTCGGGCAGATGTCAGCCTGGTACGTGTTTAGCGCTTTGGGTTTTTATCCGTTAAATCCGGTCGGCGGTGACTTGGTACTGGGCACGCCGCAGTTTTCTGCTGTCACACTTAAGCTTGATCATGGCAAATCGCTGCAGATCACCGCTGAACCATCTGCGCCAGGCGAGTATGTTAGTGCTGTTTATTGGAACGGCCAGCCTATAGCAGGGCAGGTGTTGAATTACGCCCAGCTGATGCAAGGTGGTAAGTTACACTTTGCCTTTGGGCCTGTTGTTGCGCCTTATTAATCGATGGGGTCAGAGTCATGACTCTGACCCCATAAATACTGACCCTACAAATAAAATACAGGCGATGACCATGAAAGCTATTGTGCTTGTTTTAACCTTGTTCCTGTTGCCGCTGCTGGCGCAAGCCAATCCGCAGCCAGCCGTCACCCTTAAAGCCATGAGCTACAACATTCGCTGTGGTTTATGCGAGGCCGAAGGCACGCCGCAGTATTGGCCAGAGCGTAAATTTCTGCTGGCGCATTTAATTCAAACCCAACAACCGGATTTGATTGGCTTGCAGGAAGCTGAGTTATTTCAGGTCGCTGATTTAGTAGCGATGTTGCCGCAGTATCAGTGGTTTGGCGAAGGCCGGGACGATGGCAAGACCAAAGGCGAAAGTACCGCCGTGTTGTATCGCAAAGACAAATTACAGCTGCTGTCGGCAAAAACTTTATGGTTGTCAGAAACGCCACAGCAAGTATCGCGTGGCTGGGATGCGCAGCTCAACCGTACTTTTACCAAAACCCAGTTTAAACACCTGCCATCCGGTCAGAGCTTTTATTTTATCAATACCCATTTTGATCATCAGGGACAACAGGCGCAGCTACAAAGTGCGTTATTGCTGAAAACTGAAGTGGAACTATTACCTTCGAACAGCAAGGTATTGTTAACCGGCGATTTTAATGTCAACCCCGATAGCGCTCCTTATCGGGCGTTAAATAAAACGATGCACGACAGCGCTTTAGTAGCCAAAAATAAACTGTCGAAAGACATCGGCACTTTTAATGGTTTTGGCCGGGACCCTGCGAACCCCACTCAAACCATCGACTTCATTTTTGTGAGCAAAAACCTGATAGTACAAAGTTATCAGGTGGACAACCGCAGGTACAACGGCCTTTATCCTTCGGATCATGAAGCTGTGGTGGCGGTGATTGACCTGAAGTAGCCACCGAAGTGGAATATCAAGTTTCGTCCTGTTTGCCGGATACCAACGATAAATTGCCGCACAAAAGTTGCTGATATTTTGTACAGCAACTAAATTTTCCTGCAGAGTAAAACAACGCTGCAGGCCACAGATGATTTGGTTAGAAGCCGCGATGGCATTTTGTGTGGTGATGATGGTGTTATCGACCATGGTCACAGTGTTAGTAGAGAGCTTTTATCACCGGTTGTTTAAGTTACGCCAGCGTGGCATGCGCCAGTTGGTCGCGGCTTTGTATACCGACGTCATCGCGCCCCGTTTGCAATTGGAAAACCGCTCTGCCGCGAGCTTTAGCAAAAAAATCACCACTTTAAAGTATATGCCTTTTGATAAGCAGCTCACTGGTTTCAGTGGCTGGTTCCGTAAGCATTGGCACCGGGTGATTGTGGGGCGTGAAGTACAAAGCCTGACCGCGCTGGAGTTTATCGCCCGGTTTGCCGATACCGAAGCCGGCCGTGAGCTTGCCGCCAAAGCCCGGCAACTTGGTGACGCCATCGCGCCGCAATATCTGAGCGATTTCCTCGATGATGTTTCAGAAAAATTCGCCGATTATGGCAACAGCACCCGCGAGTATTTTGCCAAACGAGCGCAGATGGTCTCGGTTTTACTGTCGATTGTGCTGGTACTTGTGCTGAATCTGAATGTGGTGGATGTGTTTAATACCGTACTACGCGACGATAAAGTGCGGCAACAATTGCTGGCACAAAGTGAATTGGTTAGTCTGACTATGCAACAACAGCAGCTGGCGGTTGATGCAGCGGTGCAGCAGCTGGCAACAAAGCCTGAGGCATCAGACCAACTTACTACTGAAGCCCCACCAAATCTCAGCCCGGAAAAATCAGTCGCCGAATTGCAGGCCAGCATGCAGCAATCGCTGGACCTGTTACAAAACGCCGCCATTCCGATGGGGGCGCCGTGGCCACAACAATTTCCTGAATTATTAGAACGCATGGCGCTGGTGATTTTTTCTGGTTTACTCGTCGGCCTCGGCGGGCCGTTTTGGTTTGATACTTTTCGCAAATTGTCGTCAATTGCCGGGGTGATCCGCGTTTTACCGCAAGCTGCCGCCGAAGTGCAACCGCTGGAAGTGGTCAGCACCCTGACGCCACTCCAAGTATTCGAAAAAGCCCTCAAAGTGCAGCAGCTTTTGGATCCACAAAGTTACGCGGCGCAGCTGCAAAAGGTTTCCGGACAGTTTATAGCTGAATCTACGGCTGTATCAGCAGTATCAGCAACCCAGCCGGACGTTACAGCATAATGGTTGGGGAACTGTCAGAACTTTGCAGCTGCCCCTGCAGCAGTGCCAGCCGAAGTTGTTGGTCGGCATCAAGAGGTTGTTGGGCGATTGCCCGGCATAACTGCCGTGCTCGTTGCAGCAGACCGGCTTTGCGGCAGACATCAACATAATGAAACAGTATTTGTTGCTGCGCAGAGTCTAGACGTGAGTTGTTGCTAAAATAACGCCGGAAGTATTCCGCGGCTAGTTTTCGACACCAAATGGCAGCTGTTTCGTCAGCTCGTTCATCACAAACCCAGGCTGCAGCTAACGCACTGTAAGCTGCATCGACAATGCGCTGTTTTGCGACATCCAAAATGCCTTTGCACAAAAATACCCGCGCCAGTTTCGGTAAACTTTCGTCTGACCATTGCAGCTGATAGGGGATACTTTGCACCAGAGCCCGTATTTCTTCAGGACTGGACTCGGGAAAGTTGACAGCGGAATAACCACATTTTTCACAGTATTGTAATGAGAGTAAATAACTATATCCGGTCGGCGCCGCAACATCGTTTTCGAGATTAAAGCCCTGGTGATAGGCTGTTGGACTTTCATTGCCGATAGTTCTGGCGGTTTTCAGCGGGTGTTGGCAGAGCCCACACTCCTGGATAAAACCTGCTGCCAGATTATTTATGTCCTTCATTATCATCCTTCAATTGTCGGAGCGGCGGCGGTCAATTCAAGTAATTCCGTGACGTTTGGAACGTTATCGGATCCCTGCATATTGTCGTTGATTCGGTGACTTATTTTCGAAAAAGCGCTGGCCAAACCCAATGCAGACAGTTTATAAATGGCATTAACAAATGTATGTAAAAATGCGACAGTAACTGGTTTTTTTCCGACATGTTATGGCTAGATCGCGTGTAAACCAGGAGATTGTTGTTGATAATCATGGATGACAGAGTCAACAGGGAGATGTTGCAAGAAGAATTAGTCCGGGAATTGATATTTGAAGATGAACTAACGAAGGAGTTACTCGCCTGCGAAAGTTTATGTCAATCGCTGGGTATCACGTTGGATTGGGCAGTTCAAAGTACAACTTTAATCAACATTGAACCGCAAAAGTTAAATCTGAATTGCCAACTGTTGCTTAAAGCACTGCTAAAGCAAGGACATTTATATCGGCGGATCCGGCTATGCACTGAACAAATTCAGACAGGTGCCAAGGTGGTGATCCATTTTGATTCCGCAGTCTTGTTGCCGGATTGGCAGCAAAATCTGGCGTTTATCCGGTTTTGTCAGCTGGCGCGACCATGTGGTTGGCAGGTAAAGCTTTGTCACACTGAACGCTTGAAACGATTGCAGATATTGGTGTCAGGTGAAGCGCTGGAGCCAGCTGGCAACGATGCTTCAAACCGGCAAATCCTTCGTGATGGCTTAACAGAGTACGGTCAGTATGTTGAAAGCGGACAGCGCTATCGACCTTGTATTTTACTGTTTGAACCAAATACTGAGATCCGTAGATTTATTGCCGGTTTATTGCAAAGTGATTATCAGGTGCTTATCGTTCCACTGGAAAACCAGCTGCTGGGATCGGTTGTTCGGGAACAACCTGATTTGATTGTGGCCG
>Ga0115550_1000192_pt1 | contig 56747 bp, 51 predicted proteins | sample COGITO_mtgs_1005_FD_87177 | JGI IMG/M metagenome (GOLD analysis project Ga0115550, IMG submission 87177) | Pelagic marine microbial communities from North Sea - COGITO_mtgs_100511 | ecosystem: Environmental > Aquatic > Marine > Epipelagic | place: Germany:Helgoland, sampling site Kabeltonne...
CAGCCAGGAACAGGCGTGCCGGCATATTCCGCTGTTGGTGTTGTCCGGCTTTAAAGATCTGGCGACAAAAACCGAATGTTTGTCGGCAGGTGCCGTGGACTACCTCAGTAAGCCGTTTCATGCCGCTGAGTTATTGTTGAAAATCCGTAATCAAATTCGGCAGAGAATTTCTTTAGCCTTACTGGCAGACAAAAGTCCTTATCTGGCTCGGCTGCAGAATGACGTTGCGGCGCGTGATCTGCGTTTTAGTAAACGACTGCATGATGTCGTGACGGCGAATTACCAGCACGCCGACTTTTCGATCCCAGCGTTGGCATCACTCCTCGGTTACAGCGAACGTCAGCTTCAGCGGCGTTGTCAGCGAATTCACCAAAGCTCTCCGGCCGAATATCTGCAAGAGTTTCGCTTGCAACGCGCCAAAACATTATTGCAGTCGGGACAGACTATCCAACGGGTCGCCCACGGTTGCGGATTTTCATCAGACCAGTATTTTAGTAAATGTTTTAAAAAGCGATTTGGTTTTACACCGGCAATGCAGCAAAAATTGTCAGTCCACACCATAAGTTAAGCCAATAGATGCAGCGGTTGGTGCCGGGTTTAGTGATGTTGAATTGTTGAATTGTTGAATTGTTGGAAAGTACAAGAAGTATGAACGCGGTCGTAAAATGGTGGCCCCACCTGGACTTGAACCAGGGACCGATCGATTATGAGTCGAGCGCTCTAACCAACTGAGCTATAGGGCCGTGTTTGATGCAGTCGCGAATGCACTGTGCAATAAAACGCAGGCAGTATAAGAATTTTTCGAGCTGTTGTCACTTGCTGTTGCGGGCTTTCCTTGGCTAATCGCTGTTTTTTTAGGCGCTTAGCGTTGGGGGTGGCTTTCAGGTTGAGCACTTGCCTAAAAACTGCCAGTGGTACTTGTATCATTGCATCTTGCCTTGGAAATAAAAAAGCGCCCGCAGGCGCTTTTTCAACTTCTGTGCAACTGCCGAACGACTACTCGTCCAGGAAGCTTTTTAATACTTCTGAGCGGGAAGGGTGACGCAGCTTACGCAGCGCTTTGGCTTCAATCTGACGGATCCGCTCACGCGTAACGTCAAACTGTTTGCCGACTTCTTCCAGCGTATGGTCGGTGTTCATATCGATACCAAAGCGCATCCGCAGTACCTTGGCTTCGCGGGCGGTGAGGCCTGCCAGCACTTCATTGGTGGCTGCTTTTAAGCTTTCCATCGTCGCTGAATCCAGTGGTGATTCTGAACCACTGTCTTCGATAAAATCACCTAAATGCGAATCTTCGTCATCACCAATCGGTGTTTCCATCGAAATTGGCTCTTTGGCGATTTTCAGCACTTTGCGAATTTTATCTTCCGGCATGCCCATGCGCTCAGATAATTCTTCTGGCGACGGTTCACGCCCCATCTCCTGCAGCATCTGCCGTGAAATCCGGTTCAGCTTGTTGATGGTTTCAATCATGTGCACCGGAATACGGATGGTGCGCGCCTGGTCGGCGATTGAACGGGTGATCGCCTGACGGATCCACCAGGTGGCGTAAGTTGAGAACTTATAACCACGACGGTATTCGAATTTATCCACAGCTTTCATCAAACCAATGTTGCCTTCCTGAATCAAATCAAGGAATTGCAGACCACGGTTGGTGTATTTTTTCGCAATCGAAATGACCAGACGTAAGTTGGCTTCCACCATCTCTTTCTTGGCGCGGCGAGCTTTCGCTTCACCAATCGACATCCGGCGGTTAATGTCTTTGATTTTGAAAATCGACAGGCCGGTTTCTTCTTCAATTTTGCGCAGTTTATCGGTTGAACGCACCAGATCGTCGCGCATTTCTCCCAGTTTTGGAGAATATGGCTTGTTGGCGGCGATTTCGGCATCGATCCAGGCACTGCTGTTTTCGTTACCGGTAAATGCTTTTAAGAAGTTTTTCTTTGGCATTTTCGCGTATTCAACACAGTTTTTCATCACGATGCGTTCCTGGACGCGCACGCGGTCCATCATTTCACGCATGTTTTTGACTAAACGGTCAAATTGCTTTGGTACTAACCGGAAACAACGGAAAACTTCACTCAGCTTTTCGATTTCAGCTTTGGTGGTCGCATGTTCGCGGCCATTGCTGGTAATTGAATTGCGGGTGACTTCGTATTGGGTACGCAGTTCACCGAATTTGATTTTGGCAACTTCCGGATCTGGGCCGGTATCGGCTTCTTCCGTTTCGCCATCTTCTTCTTCGTCGTCACCGGTTAAATTAGCATCTTCATCAGCTAATTCTTCTTCCGGCACATCAGAACCGATATGCGTCGCAGTTGGCGCAATATCGTCGACTTCGTTTGGATCAATAAAAGCAGATACGATGTCGCTTAAGCGAATTTCTTCAGCTTCAAATTTATCCCATTGTTCAAGCAGATAGGTAATTGCTTCCGGGTATTCAGCGACCGAAGTTTGTACCTGGTTGATCCCTTCTTCAATACGCTTGGCGATGTCAATTTCGCCTTCACGGGTCAGTAGTTCAACTGTACCCATTTCGCGCATATACATCCGGACCGGATCCGTGGTGCGACCCAGTTCTTTGTCAACACTCACCAGAGCCTGTGCGGCTTCTTCGGCGGCGTCTTCATCCGGTGCCGCGTCAGACATAATCAAGTCGTCAGCGTCAGGTGCGGTTTCAAACACCTGAATACCCATGTCGTTAATCATGCGGATGATATCTTCGATCTGATCAGAGTCGATGATATCTTGTGGAAGGTGATCGTTTACTTCGGCAAAAGTTAAATAACCTTGCTCTTTACCTTTTAAGATAAGGAGTTTTAATTGCGACTGAGGATTATGCTCCATAGAGGCTGTTCTTCCACCCAAATATGTTAAATTTCAAAAATGCGAATGAGCGAGTATAACAAAGCGCGGCTTTTCTAGCCAGCAACCTGAGCTCATCTGCAGTTATTTGCTCTTGAATGCCTTCAACAGCATGGCGTATTCGTGTCGTTCTGCCACCGATAATTTACTTAATTGGTCCTTGCGTTGTAATGATTCAAGGCGCTGTTGTAAATATTGGTCTTCGATCGAACGAAACGTATCTAAAAACTCCTGAGTTAACTGCTCTTCTGCGACCTGATGGTCCCATAACGCTAATTTACTCAGAATGTTGTACTCTGGTAATTCCCGCCAGTATTCCAGCAGCTGCGCTGTTGTTAACTGTGGTTTTTCTATTAAATGCTGTTGAATAGCCAGCAACAACGCCACACCTGGTAAATTCGCCTGCGCTAATTCCGGCGCATGGGGCATTACTTTGGCCAACTGTGGATACTGCAGCAGCAGTGCAACAGCCCGGCGCATTGGCGTAATTTTGCTGGTCATTACCGGCGCGGCACTAGTTTTTCCGCTGCTGGTTTTGGTATTTGGATTGCGCGCTCTGCCCACCAGATTGGCCAGCTTTTCCTGTAACAATTCACGGTAAAATTCACTGGGGATCGTCGCAATCATCTCGTTGGCTTTGACCCACAAACCGGACTTTCCGGCATCGCTTGACACGTCAAGCTCTTGTAACAAGTGGTCAAACAGATAATTGCTTAAAGGCATTGCCTGGTCGAGCCGGGCTAAAAACGCTTCTTTGCCTTCTTTTTGGACCAGTGAATCCGGATCTTCGCCGTCCGGCAAAAATACAAAATTCAGTTCAACGCCGTCTTTTAATTGCGGCAACGCACTTTGCAGCGCGCGCCAGGCGGCATCACGACCCGCACGGTCGCCGTCGTAACAACAAATCACTTTGCGACAAAACCTGAACATGGTTTGCATATGGTCTGAAGTGGTTGCTGTGCCAAGACAGGCAACAGCAAAGGAGATACCTTGTTCAGATAACGCCACCACATCCATATAACCTTCAACCACCAACAGCCGTTCCAGCCGGTCCTGTTGTTGTCGGGCTTCATACAAGCCGTAAAGTTCCCGGCCTTTATGGAACAATCTTGTTTCCGGCGAGTTCAGATATTTCGGGGTACCGTCACCCAAAACCCGTCCGCCAAAACCAATCACCCGCCCGCGTTTGTCGCGGATAGGGAACATAATGCGGTCGCGGAAAAAATCATATTCGCGGCCATTTTCATTGCGATTGGTTAGCTTTAATTCAAATAACTGATCACGCGCGGCTTTGTTTGCACCCAGCTGTTTAAGCAGTAAATCCCAGCTATCAGGGGCATAACCAATGCCGTATTTTTCGATGGTGACAGGCGATAAGCCACGTTTGGCAACATAGGCCGTTGCATGTGAATGCTGACTTAATTGTTGCTGGTAGCTCTGCGCTGCTTTTTGCATCTGACTGTAGTCATCAGCCGTACCCTGCACATAAGCTTTTGCTTTATGGCCGGCTTCACGCGGCACTTCAACGTGGTGAATTTTTGCAAGCTCTTCAATGGCTTCCACAAATTCGAGTTGTTCAAACGCCATCATAAAACTGATGGCATTGCCATGAGCGCCGCAGCCAAAGCAGTGGTAAAACTGTTTGTCAGCACTCACAGTAAAAGAAGGCGATTTTTCGCTATGGAAAGGGCAACAAGCGGTATAATTTTTACCGGCTTTTTTTAACGGCACCCGTAAATCAATCAGTTCGACGATGTCAGTTCGAGCTAACAAGTCATCGATAAAGGGTCTTGGGATTTGTCCTGCCACCTTTTTCCTTGTGCTTAAAATGCTCGTTTCAGAAAAAGACAAACCGTGCGCAAAGGCACGGTGTGCAGTTTAACAGCTCTTACTATTGTTCCAGCCGTTCAGTTCAGTCGGTTTTTCACCAGAGCACTAAGTGCGCCCATATCGGTACGACCCTGAACCTGAGGCTTTAACCAGGCCATGACTTTCGCCATGTCCTGCATTGAGCTGGCAGCTGTTGCGGCAATTGCCTGCGTCAGCATATCGTCCAGCTCAGCCTGAGTTAAGGCTTGCGGTAAAAACTGCTCAATGATCGCGATTTCAGATAACTCAACTTCTGCTAAATCAGCTCTGCCGCCGGCAGTATACTGAGTCGCAGATTCTTTGCGTTGTTTGGCCATTTTGGTCAAAATTGCAAGGATATTGGCATCGTCAGGTTGCATCTGATGGTCGATCTGGCGTTGTTTAACTTCAGCCAGTGCCATCCGGATAGTACTAAGACGCAATTTGTCTTTGGCACGCATTGCGTCTTTTTGTGCTTCCTGAAGTTGCTCGAGCAGAGCCATCTGAGGAATGCGGTCTTAGTAAAGCTTGATACGACGAGCGTTTTCGCGTGAAAGCTTTTTCATGTGGCGCTTAACAGCAGCAGCTTTCTTACGCTTACGAACCCAAGTTGGCTTCTCGAAGAATTCTTTAGCACGGACATCAGCCAATACGCCTGCTTTCTCGCATGAACGTTTGAAACGACGTAACGCTACGTCAAATGGTTCGTTTTCTTTAACTTTAACAACAGGCATTAAAATCTCACCTCGGTTTATCTGGATACCGCGTTCTGGTCAGCGGCTAACCAATACGTTTAAATTTGGTGCGGCATTTTACTCAAAAGCCACGCCTAAAGTAAAGCACTTATATGCTTTGCTGGCTCTGTGCGTTGGATCCCGTTACAATTCGCGGCTTAGCGCCGGGTAAAGAGGGGAAAAAATGCGGGTTTTAGGTATCGAAACGTCTTGTGACGAGACCGGAATTGCCATTTATGATGGCGAAAAAGGGCTATTAAGTCACGTGTTATATTCACAGATTGCCATTCATGCCGACTACGGTGGTGTGGTGCCGGAGCTGGCGTCACGCGATCATATCCGTAAAACTCTGCCTTTGATTAAACAAGCACTGCAGGAAGCCGGTGTCAGCGCCGACAGCATTGACGGCGTGGCTTACACTGCTGGTCCGGGTTTATCCGGCGCATTGCTGGTTGGGGCTGCAATCGGCCGCAGTCTGGCGATGGCCTGGGGCAAACCGGCGCTTGCCGTGCATCATATGGAAGGGCATTTATTGGCGCCAATGCTGGAAGCCAATTCACCGCAATTTCCGTTTATCGCGTTGTTGGTCTCCGGCGGTCACACGCAGTTGGTGCGCGTCGATGGTATTGGCCAATATCAGTTATTGGGCGAATCTGTGGATGATGCTGCCGGTGAAGCCTTTGATAAAACGGCTAAACTGATGGGCTTGGAATATCCGGGTGGGCCTTTATTGGCCAAACTTGCAACGCAGGGCGATGCCAAAAAATACAAATTTCCGAGGCCGATGACCGACCGGCCAGGTCTGGATTTTAGCTTCAGTGGTTTAAAAACGGCAGCGTCGAATGTGATTGCCGCCGAAGGCAATAGCCCGCAAGTGCAGGCGGATATTGCGGCGTCGTTTCAGCAGGCGGTGGTGGACACTTTAGTATTCAAATGCCAACGCGCACTCAATGAAACCGGCTTAAAACGGTTGGTCGTTGCAGGCGGCGTTAGTGCCAACACTTCGTTACGGGAACAGTTGCAGTTGCTGCTCAGTAAAATGAAAGGTGAAGTGTTTTATCCACGCAAAGAGTTTTGCACCGACAATGGCGCGATGATTGCCTTTGCTGGCTATCAGCGGTTAAACGCTGGTCAGCAGCAGGATTTGAGCATCGGTGTTACACCACGCTGGCCGATGACGGAATTGCCTGCGCTGTAACATTTTTTAAGTTGCGTTACCTGCTAAAACAAAAATCCCGCGTTATGCGGGATTTTCACATGTTCACCGACGTTAGACGCTAAATTCTGGCTTTTCGGCCAACAAAAGCCCGTGCAATATCCGCCCAATCCGGCTCTTTGCCATACATCCGAATGCCCAGCGCAAACACCCGGCTGGCTGCAGCTTTAAACCACCATAAACAGCCGACTAATAATGCCAGTGCCAACACCCATTCCCACATCGGCACCGCTGAATTGGCCATCCGTAGCGGCATCGCTGCAAATGAAGTCAGTGGGAACAGACTTAAAATCTGCATCATCAGGCCCTCAGCATTGTCCATTACACTAAAAGCCAGTCCCAAAGGAGCTGCAGGTAAAAACATCATAATACTGCGGCTGGTATGATTCGGGTCGTCTATCGTTGCGGCAAAACCTGCCATAAAACTATTGACCAGCAACAAACCTAATCCGACAAATAACAAGGCGCTGAACACTTCAAAACCAGTCATCGGAATACTTTGCATTGGCTTATTTTTAATCAGTCGGAACGCCTGGATTACTACAAAGAAAAACAAGCCACTGGTCAGCATCGATTTTAAGCAAAACAATGAAATACCAAGGATTTTTCCGTCCATCCATTGTTGTGGCGTGAGTAAAGTCAACAGCTGTTCGGTGACGCGGTTTTGTTTTTCGGTGGTGATGGCAGTGAACATAAAACCAAAACCGGAAAACACCCCAAGGGCCAGTAAAAATAACAACCCACCACTCACCAGCTTCTGGCCTTTATCGTCTTTGGCGCCGCTGTCCGCTTTCAGTAGCTCCACTTTTATGTCTGGCAGTTTGGCGATCAGTTGTTGTTGCTCGGCAGTCAACGGTAGGGCATTGATCAAGCGTTGTTGTTGCCATTTTTGCACTGTGGTTTTTAGTTTGTCCTGCCAGCTGGCTTTTTCTTCGGCCAGCAACTGTACCGGTGTCACGCTGGTATCAATCACCGCATCCCATACAGCACCGACACCCGCTTCAACATCGGTTTTTTTATCCACAGGTAACAATTGAAAATTAAAACCAGCCAGTTCTGGCACGCTGCCAGCAGTTGCCAGCACGGCTACGTTGTAATCTTTATCCAGCGCATTTTTCAGCACCGGCCAGAGGCTGGTTAAGCTGAAAATCAACACCATCAAGCCAATGCCGATTAGTTCTTGTTTCCACTTGAAATAACGTTTGAATTCAAATAAAGCGATGGTCCAGATTTTCATGCGGCAACTCCTTCGCCCATGGCCTGAGAGGTGATGCTCTGAGCGGTGATAGTCTGTGTGGTGTCAGGGGCCAGATTGTGATGTTGCACTGCCGCCAGATATAAATCATGCAAACTGGGCTGTTGGCGGCTGAAATCGGCTAGCGTGCCCAGCTGACTTAGCTCGTGCAGCACTTGATTTACCGTAGCGTGACTTTGTAATTCGAGTAAAATCTGCCGGTCAGATTGTGCCTGCCAATGCCGGATACTCTGACAATGGTCAAGCTTGGCTGAGTCAATGTTGGTCGTAAAGCTCACGCTGTAACTAACTTTCGGGTCCAGTTGCTGCGTCACTTGTTGCAGGTTGCCTTGCGCCACGACCTGACCTTTGTTCAGCAACATCATCTGATCGGCCAGCCGTTCAACCAGCGCCATTTGGTGGGCGCTGAGTAATACCGTGGTGCCTTTCGCTTTTAGCTCGGCCAGAATTGTCAGCACGTGTTCCTGATTAATCGGATCAAGACCAGAGAAGGGTTCGTCCAGAATAAGTAACGCCGGTTGATGGATTAGACAGCTGATCAACTGCACTTTTTGTTGATTGCCTTTGGATAATTTCGACAATTTCTCTTTGCGTTTATCAAGCAAATCAAGCCGTTGTAGCCAATATTCTAATTGTTCACTGATCTCGCTTTTGCTCAATCCACGCAGTTGGCCGATGTACTGCAGGTTTTCCAGCACCGTTTTATCCAGATATAAACCACGGTCTTCCGGCAAATAACCAAAACAACCTTCCGGCAAGTTGCTGTAGTGCTGACCTGCCAGGGTCACCTGAATGCGTCCTTGATCAGGTAACGTCAGGCCAACCAGCATCCGGATTAACGAAGATTTGCCCGCACCATTCGGGCCGAGTAAAGCAAAAATCTGTCCGCCTGGGATGGTAAAACTTAAATCCTGCACTGCCTGCACGGTGCCGTAGGTTTTGGCGACGTGCGACACTTCGATATGCAACATAACAACTCCATTGATACGTAATCATGCGAAATAATGGGTTGGAGCATACCTTTGCGGATTTGTTGATGTGAACATTTTTTTGCATTTCTGCTGCAAAACGGGGAGGAACGGCTGATTTGAGCAGTCGAGAGGTTTGCGCCATCATGCGGATGGCAACAACCCGCGCCTGGCGTATTCTGCCAAAAGCCATGCATTCGGATCTGGTTTTCAGTAGAATGCAGCGGCTTTTATCGCCCGCAGTAATTTGCATCTTCAAGTTGTTTGGGTATAGGGGTGTCCGCCGACTGAAATTGCCGGTGGGGCGGTGTTGGTGAAAAAGGGTGACCCATGTTACTGATGATCGACAATTACGATTCGTTTACGTACAACCTGGTACAGTATTTTGCTGAACTGGGGCAACAGGTCGTGGTGCGGCGTAACGATGACATCTCTTTAGCCGAAATCGCTCAGTTAGCCCCGGATTTTCTGGTGATATCGCCAGGTCCATGCAGCCCGGATCAAGCCGGAATATCACTCGAAGTTATTTGCCATTTCGCCGGTAAAATTCCAATTCTTGGTGTGTGTCTCGGTCATCAGGCACTGGCGCAGGCATTTGGTGGCAAAGTGCAACGCGCGAAACAGGTGATGCATGGTAAAAACTCGTTAATCCGCCATGCCGGAGGGTCGGTGTTCCATGGTCTGAATAATCCACTCAGTGTGACCCGTTATCATTCCCTCGTGGTCGCCCAAGATCAATTACCTACCGATTTTGAAATCACCGCCTGGACCGAACATGCTGATGGCAGCATCGATGAAATCATGGGGCTGGCACACCGCTTTTTACCGCTACATGGGGTGCAATTTCACCCTGAGGCGATATTAACGGAACAAGGTCACCAGTTATTGGCTAATTTTTTAACATTTGTAGCAGATGCCAGGCCTGCTGCGGTTGACAGCTGAACGGCCTAATCGCACACTGCCATAGCAGAAGAATTTGGAAATTTTTATAGCATGTCGATTGCAGTGGTACTACAACAACGGTTTTTTGACTGTGTACTTGAAGTCAGCCCGGAACAAATCAGGTTTGGTGTGAAGGCTGGTCAGCGCAAGGGGCAGCAGCCCGACACTAAACGTACCTTACTTGCCATAGAGCAACAAGCGCAGCAAAACCGTCAGGCGGGTGTTGCGGCCAAACAACAGTTTCTCGAATTTACCCAGGCGCATTTGCACGATCAGGTGGCTGAAGAGTTGTTTTTGAAGCTCGGCAAATTCGAGACCATTGCCAGTACGGTGTTTAGTCTGGCTGAAGGTTTTCCGCCGGTGTTGGATGCACTAAGTGCCAGAGCCGTGACGTTGAGTCAGCTCGACGCGCTGATCAGTAAAGTAGATTGGTTAAAAGAAGACATTCTGAAACTGGTGAATCAGCCGAACTATCGTAAAAAAACTTCATCCGGCAATTATGTCAAAGAGCTAAAAACTGCGCTTGGCATGGTGGGGATTGAATCTTTAAAACAAATAGTACCGGTATTTGGTTTAAAACGTTGTTTACCGCATTCGACCGACCCTTTTACCGGTTTTAAAGTCAATATCTGGGAATATAGTCTGGCTGTTGCTATCGCGTCGCAGCGTTTGGCTGAAGAAACCGGTGACAATCAGTTTGTGGCCTTTTGCGCTGGCTTATTTAATAGCCTTGGTTATTTTGTGGTGACCCGCACTTATTTAAGAACCTATCAGCAAACCAGACAAACTGCCTTGTTACAAGCCCGGGATTCACGCGATACAGTATTGACCGATGCGCTGGATAGCCTCCATGCCGATCCCAGTTTCCTGACCAGTTGTTTCCAGGAATTTGCCGCTATTATCAGTGCTGATTTAGTCTCAAAATGGCACCTAAAACGCATTCCGCTGGGTGGCACTTTGGATCAACTAGCTGAAGGTGTTAGTTTTCAGGGCGCCAATCAACTGACCCGCCTGTTGCATCAGGCGGAATATTTTGTGCAGTCGCAGACGCTGCGAAAAGCAAAAATACTGTCCGACGCCGAAGATCAACAATGGCGGCAGGAAGTGCAATTACGTGAAGATTATCTGCATATTCTGCAAAATACCCGCCTTGATAAGCTCGATTTAGAATAATCTGCAATTTTTTTTACCATATTCATGCAATCGGTTGTTGGCCATTCTCGGACAAAATGACTGGTTGCATGCATGACTCGCTGGCGTTATCGACGCCTTTGTCGTGACTGCTTAGTTATTCATTGCTTCTGCAAATCTATCTGCAAGCCTTGATTTTCTTGGGTTTTACCCATTTTCGCTCAAGACATTCAATTTTTATTCTGTAATAATAAAAACCAATCTGACCAAAAAAACGTCGGCTGGGGTGCGCCCGGCTGACCAGCGGTGTGTCGCCCGACTACCAGTAACAAGATGCCTGAGGAATACAGAATGTCTGAACAATTTGCGGTGAATCGTGCGTTATTCGATGAAGTGATGGTGCCAAACTATGCCCCGGCGAATGTGATCCCGGTGCGCGGTTTGGGTTCCCGTGTTTGGGATCAGCACAACCGTGAATATGTGGATTTTGCCGGTGGTATCGCGGTGAATTGTTTAGGTCACTGCCATCCGGCGCTGGTCAATGCGTTAACCACCCAAGCCAATAAACTGTGGCATTTAAGTAATGTGATGACCAACGAGCCGGCACTGCGCCTGGCGAAAAAGCTGGTCGACAGCACCTTTGCCGAAAAAGTCTATTTTGCCAACTCCGGTGCTGAAGCCAACGAAGGCGCATTAAAACTGGCGCGCCGGTATGCGCTGGATGTATATGGCGAACATAAACAAGACATTATTTCTTTTGGTAAAAGTTTCCACGGCCGTACTTTTTTCACCGTCACTGTCGGCGGCCAAGCGGCTTACTCCGATGGCTTTGGCCCAAAACCTGGCGCCATTCATCACGCTGAATACAATAATCTTGAGAGCCTGAAAGCACTGATTTCTGCCAACACCTGCGCGGTGATTATGGAACCAATCCAGGGTGAAGGCGGCATTGTTCCGGCGACTGCGGAATTTATTCAAGGAGTGCGTGAGCTTTGCGATGAGCACAAGGCACTGCTGATTTTTGATGAAGTGCAAACTGGCGTTGGCCGCACCGGTCAGCTGTATGCTTACATGCAATACGGCGTGGTGCCGGATATCTTGACCAGCGCCAAATCTCTGGGCGGCGGTTTTCCGATTGGCGCGATGCTGACGACTACGGCCATTGCCGCGCACTTAAAAGTGGGTACTCATGGTTCGACTTATGGCGGCAATCCGCTAGGTTGTGCAGTGGCAGAAGCCGCGCTGGATACCATCAACACGCCGCAAGTTTTAGCAGGCGTGACGCATAAAGAGCAGTTATTCCGCCAGGAGCTGGCAAAAATCAACGCCAAATATGACGTATTTAGCGAAGTTCGTGGCCAGGGCATGTTGCTGGGCGCCGCGCTCAGTGAGAAATTCAAAGGCCGCTCCCGCGATTTTCTGCTGGCGAGCGCTGAATTAGGTTTATTCGTGCTGATGGCGGGTACCGATGTGGTGCGTTTCGCGCCAAGTCTGGTCATTCCGGATACCGATATCATCGAAGGCATGGCCCGGTTTGAACAGGCCGTGGCCAAAGTGGTCAATGGCTAAGGTCTAAGCACCGGAACCCCGGTGCTTGGTTTTAGTCATAACCAACAATAACTAAAAAAACGAAGCAAATAACGAAGCAATTAAAAGGGCGGGCCTGAAGCACCCGCCGCAACTCTGGAGTAAGCGACGATGATGGTGATTCGCCCAATCCGCGCCGAAGATTATCCTGCCTTATACGATATGGCAGTCGAGTCCGGCCACGGTTTTACCTCTTTGCCAGTCAATGATGAACTGTTGCAGCGCAAAATTAATCGCTCTGAAGATTCTTTTGCCAAAGAAGTCAGCAGCCCCGGTGACGAAGGTTATCTGTTTGTATTGGAAGATACCGAAACCGGTTTTATTTGTGGTACCAGCGCCATTGAAGCGGCGGTGGGCCTGGATGATGCGTTTTATCATTATCATCTGGGCAAAGTGGTACACACTTCAAGGGCGCTTGGCGTCTATAACACCGTCGATATTCTGACTTTGTGTAACGACTACACCGGTGCCACCGAGCTCTGTACTTTGTTCCTGCGTGAACAACGGCGGTTAAAGCACAACGGTAAGTTACTGTCTCGGTTCCGGTTTTTATTTATGGCAGAATTTCGTGAGCGGTTCTCCGATCGGGTGATTGCTGAAATGCGGGGGGTGTCCGATGACGTTGGTAACTCACCATTCTGGCAATGGCTGGAAGAGCATTTCTTTTCAGTCGATTTCCCAACCGCCGATTATCTGACCGGCATCGGTCAAAAGGTGTTTATCGCCGAACTGATGCCGAAATACCCAATCTACGTCAGCTTGTTAAGTAAAGAAGCGCAGGCAGTGATTGGTCAGGTACATGCCAAAACCAAACCTGCGTTGGCGCTATTGCAGTCAGAAGGTTTTTCCACCACCGGTTATGTCGATATTTTTGACGCGGGCCCAACAGTGGAAGCCAAGCTGGAGCATATCAGAACGGCCCGCAACAGCCGCCGTTTACAGGTGCGGGTGGCGGATGTCAGCGGCGGCCAGCCGTATTTGATTTGTAATAGCGATCGGCAAAATTTCCGCGCCAGCTGGACACATCTGCACGTCAGTGAAACCAGTGAAGAAGTGAATTTGCCGCCGGATTTAGCCGCAGCGCTGCTGGTGCAGGATGGCGATTGGGTGCGATTGGCGCGGCTGTAAGCTTCGCTGATGCGACGTCACTCATATAAAGAAATTAAAGAATTTCAGGAATTTCAGATGACAACTCATTTTATCAATGGCCAGTGGCAACCAGGCCAGGGTGCGCTTTTTACGTCGATTGACCCGGCGAAAAATCAGCAAATATGGCAAGGCCAGGCCGCAGACGAGCAGCAAGTGGACGCCGCATTTAAAGCTGCGCGCCAGGCATTTGAAGGCTGGGCTGATTTGCCGTTCGAAGCACGTGCCGACATCGCCAAAGCCTTTGCCGCACAGCTTACTGAAAACAAAGAAGCGCTGGCGCTGACCATTGCCGAAGACACCGGCAAGCCGTTGTGGGAAACCCGCACTGAAGTGGCTGCGATGATTGGTAAAATTGATATTTCCATTCGGGCTTATCAGGAACGCACCGGCGAAAAAGAAAACCCGATGCCCCAAGGCCGCGCCTTTATCCGGCACAAGCCACACGGTGTGGTGGCGGTGTTTGGTCCTTATAATTTCCCTGGCCATTTACCGAATGGCCACATCGTTCCTGCGTTATTGGCAGGCAATACCCTGGTGTTTAAACCGAGCGAAATGACACCCAAAGTGGCTGAAGCCACAGTTAAATTATGGCAAGCCGCTGGTTTACCGGCCGGTGTGCTGAATCTGGTACAGGGCGAAGTGGCGACCGGTAAAGCCGTTGCCGCACATCCAGAGCTGGATGGCTTATTTTTTACCGGCAGTTCGCGCACCGGACACTTTTTGCATCAGCAATTTTCCGGGCGGCCGGATAAAATTCTGGCGCTGGAAATGGGCGGTAATAACCCGCTGATTGTGACTGAAGTTGCCAATATTGATGCCGCAGTACACGACATTATTCAATCGGCGTTTATCTCGGCCGGACAGCGTTGTACCTGCGCCCGTCGGTTGTATTTGCCAGCGAATAGCGAAGGGGATGCCATTCTGGCGCGCTTGCTGGAGGTCAGCCGGCAATTGACTGTTGGTTTGTATGATGCTGCCGAGCAGCCGTTTATGGGCGCGATGATTTCCAATAAAGTTGCGCTTGGAATGTTGGCCGTACAGCAGCAGTTGGTGGCACAGGGCGGCGAATTACTGCTACCGATGCAGTTATTGACCGAAGGCACAGCGCTATTAACCCCAGGCATTATCGATTGCAGTAACGCGGCAGCTTTACCGGATGAAGAACATTTTGGGCCTTTACTCAAAGTATTCCGTTTTACTGATTTTGAGGCGGCAATAGTGGCTGCAAACCAGACTAGTTTTGGCTTGTCGGCCGGTTTATTGTCGGATAACGAAGCTTTGTATCAGAAATTTTTCCGCCGGATTCGGGCTGGTATCGTGAACTGGAACCGGCCTATTACCGGCGCCAGTTCGGCCGCGCCTTTTGGTGGTATTGGTGGCAGTGGTAATCATCGCGCCAGTGCTTATTACGCAGCCGATTATTGCGCTTATCCAGTGGCTTCGGTGGAGTTACCGGCGCTGGAGCTACCGGTGCAGTTGTCACCCGGTATTCGGTTGTCGCGGTAAAAGACAAACCCATCGCCGAATTAGCGTGCCTGTGGTCCAAAACCGGCTCACGGCGCGCTTTTTTTCTGGTAAAACAGATAAATATTTGCAGACAAAGCTTTACCCTGCTTCCTGATCTGTGGCAGATTTGTCTACCTTCTGGTTATAACGGTTTTTGGTTTTCACCATGGTCACTGACAAACCCGGCTACGAGCACCTGATCCAGTTTTTAACGGAGCACCTGGCGTTATTTGAACAGGCCGGTACGCAAACCCGCGATAGCAAAACGTTGGGTGTGATTATTGAAGAACAGATTGCCGAGCAGATTATTCAGCTGTGTACCCAGCACACTGAATTAGAAACTATTCACCGCAGTCAGATTATCCGCGAAGTCGACGGCATCATGTATGACTTTCAGGAAGTGCTGGCGTCGGTGTTAAACCGGCCGGCCACCGCTGAGCAAATTGAACTGATTAAAGAAGTCGCGCTACTGATCAAAAATTTATTTGATACCGCTATTGCCCATCTGATGGATTAACGTCGTCCTGAGAAAAAACCGTACAGCAAAGGCACTTTGCTGGCGGTAACCTGCTTCAATCCCGGAAAAGCCTATCCTCAGACCGGCATTTTTTATAGAATGTGGCTCTACTATTTTTGGCATTTTTTAGGGGCATTTTTGATGGCAGGCGATAACCAACTTCACGCAACGGTATCCTGGGCTGGCGACAGCAGTTTTATTGGTCGCTCTGGCAGCGGACATGCGGTGATGTTCGATTCCAATAAAGATGATGGCGTTGCTCCTACGCCGATGGAAACGCTGCTAATGGCCGCCGGAGCCTGTTCTTCGGTCGACGTGGTCAGCATCTTACAAAAAGCCAAACAACAAGTAACCGATTGCCGGGTGGTCCTCACCGGCGATCGCGTCGACACCGTGCCGCGCGTTTTTAGTAAAATTCATCTACATTTTGAAGTGACTGGCTTTGACGTCAGCGAAAAACATGTCGAGCGGGCGGTGAATTTGTCGGCGGAGAAATACTGTTCGGTGTCGATTATGCTGCAACAGGCGATGACCGTGACGCATTCATTCAGCGTGCAAGCCTCAGCAGTCAAACCTGCGGGCTAGTTGTTCAAAACGTTCTATTTGATGATAAGAAACTGCCCGGGTCCTTAAGGAAAAGGGCAGTGGAGAGCGCATACCGTGGTAAAACCTTTTGAAAAATTGAAGCTGCATGGCTTTAACAATTTAACCAAAAGCTTAAGTTTCAGTATTTACGATATTTGTTATGCGCCGACCGAGCAGCACCGGCAGGAGTATATTTCTTATATTGATGAGCAATATAACGCCGATCGGCTGACCGATATTCTAAGCGAAGTGGTTGATATCATTGGCGCGAACATTTTAAACGTGGCGCGGCAGGATTATGATCCACAAGGCGCCAGCGTCACTATTTTAGTCTGCGAAGAACCGATTGAAAATCCGGGTGCTGCCAATCAACCAACGGCCGAACAACCTGGTCCGTTGCCGGATGCGATTGTTGCCCATCTCGATAAAAGTCATATTTGTGTTCATACCTATCCGGAGCACCATCCGCACGGTGGTATTTGTACCTTTCGCGCCGATATTGAAGTCTCGACTTGCGGCGTGATTTCACCGCTTAAAGCGCTGAATTTCCTGATCCACAGTTTTGAATCGGACATCGTCACCATCGACTACCGGGTGCGTGGTTTTACCCGTGATGTGAATGGGGTGAAGCATTACATCGACCATCCCATTCATTCCATTCAGAACTTTATGGATGAACAAACCAAAAATGCCTTCCAGATGGTGGATGTGAATGTCTATCAGGAAAACCTGTTTCACACCAAGATGATGCTCAAAGAGTTTGATTTAAATAACTATTTGTTCGGCTCTGGCGGCGACTCTTTAAGCGCGCAAGAGCAAAAAGACATTAGCAAAAAAGTGAAACGGGAAATTCGCGAGATTTTCTACGGCCGCAACTTACCAGAGCTCGACTAACCATTTGTGAACTTTTGGGGTCAGAGTACTACTCTGACCCCAAAGGTACGCTAGCCCCGGATATTACTCCAGCCAGTTGATTTGCCCACGTGCCTGGCGGCGTTTGAGCATCAATTCTTCAATCAGCGGCGTTAAGATTAGCTCCATCGCTAGCCCCATCTTGCCACCCGGCACTACCAGCGTATTGACCCGCGACATAAAAGAGCCGTTGATCATCTGCAGGTAATAGGGGAAATCGACGTGTTTGATGCCGCGAAAGCGAATGACCACAAAACTCTCATCCAACGATGGAATATCCTTTGCGCTGAATGGGTTAGAAGTATCGACCGTCGGCACGCGCTGGAAATTGATGTGGGTGCGGGAAAACTGCGGCGTGATGTGGTTAATGTAATCGTCCATGCTGCGCACAATGCTGGCTTGCACCGCTTCGCGGGAATGGCCACGTTCGGACGTATCACGGATGATTTTCTGGATCCACTCTAAGTTAACAATCGGCACCATCCCAATCAATAGATCGACGTGCTGCGCCACATTGTTATCTTCGGTGACCACGCCACCATGCAGGCCTTCATAAAACAATAAATCGGTATCCGGCCGTAAATCCTGCCACGGCGTAAAAGTGCCCGGCAGTTGGTTATACGGCACGGCTTCGTCAAAGGTGTGTAAATAACGGCGGACTTTAGAAATACCATGCTCGGCATAATGGGCAAAGCAGTTTTCCAGTGCGCCAAAATCATTGGCCTCAGCACCAAAATAACTGATGTACTTACCTTGTTCTTTGGCTTTGCGCACCGCGACATCCATTTCTGGACGGCTAAAACGGTGAAAACAGTCGCCTTCGACCAAAGCGGCATCGATACCTAAGCTTCTGAAAATATGCGAAAAAGAATTTGTGGTGGTACTAGTGCCAGCACCACTGGAACCGGTCACGGCAATAATTGGATTTTTATCTGACATTTTTGCTCTGATCTATAATTGCCCTGAAGCTACCATAAAGGATAAAGTGAAAGTTCCGCAACCGCTTTTCGGTGGTGTCGCCACCGGCTCATTGGATAGGACGTCAGATGTCAGCTTTAACTCATTGTTCTGTATTTATGTTAGCTGCCGCTTTGTGCGGTAGCGCTTGCGCCGAGACAGCCATGGCGAATACCGCCAGTGCGCCAAAGGCCAAGGCCTCTGCAACGCCGGCAGTTGCTCCGGTGGCGGTTCCAACAGCGGCGCCAACCGCAATCCCAACTTATGATGTGTACCTGGCTGATTTGCAGGACGGTAACATCTCCAACGTCAAAAAAATCAATGCCAGCGTCGGTTATCACAATCAACCAACTTTTAATCTGACCGGCACCCAGTTGTATTTCACTTCGCAACAAGGCCGTGATGGGAAGGGAGAGAGTGGCGAGAAAAGCCAGATGGACATCGCCCGTTACGATATTAAAAGCGGCACCCTCGATTTGTTTCAAAGCACGGCATTAAGCGAATATTCGCCAACAGTGCTGCCGGCTGATCAAGCGCTGTCGGCGGTGGTGGTCGAAGCTGATGGCAAACAGCGGTTATGGCGGTTACCAGTGACCGGCGAGCCGGCGGTGATGTTGCCTGAAGTGGTTGGCGTGGGTTATCACGCCTGGGGACCGGCCGATGATGTACTGCTGTTTATTCTGGGCAAAGATGAAGCCGATCATCAGATTGCCTATCGTAACAGCAATGGCGATCTTACCACTTTGGCGCGAAATATCGGCCGTGGTTTAGCCTGGCGTCCTGGCACCAACGAAGGCTATTTCAGTGAACGTAAAGGCGATCGGTTAGCACTCAAAATGTACGAAACCCAGAATATGCAGCAGAGCGCGCAGCTGGTGTTATTGCCGGAAACTGCACAAGATTTTCGCTGGTGGAACCGGGATTTACTCATCGCCTCGGCCGGACAAAAACTTCACAGCTGGCAGCCAGGAGCCAAACGCTGGCAGCGCTGGCTGGATTTAAGCGATCACTGTGATGGTAGTGTCAGCCGCTTTAGTTTCAGTATTGATCAAAAACAACTGGCCTTTGTCTGTCAGCCTGCAGGAGCCAAACCATGAGCGCATTACTGCTAGCGTTATTAGTGGTCGCTTTGTTGCCTTATTTGGCAAAAATTCCGGTCGCTAGGGCGATGCAGCAATTGGGCGGTTATGATAATCACCACCCACGGGCGCAACAAGCGAAATTGGAAGGGCTGGGTCAACGTGCCACCGCCGCCCACTACAACAGTTTTGAGGCGTTGCAGCTGTTTCTGGCGGCATTACTTAGCTGTGTGATTGCCGGCAACTATGATGGCCTGATGCAGGGCTTGGCTTGGGCTTTTGTATTGTGCCGCGTTGGATATATCTTATTGTATTTAATGGATATTGCGTTATTGCGTTCGATTGTTTGGGGTGTTGGTGTTGGTTGCCTTGTGACCATGATGGTGCGGGCGGTGATGACGGTGAGTGGTTGAAATTCTCTGCGTAATAAAATCGTAAGGTAGGGTGGATAAGCGCAGCGCCATCCACCATGTCAAAGGTACTATTGGTGTTGTAATGGCAGATGGCGCTTCGCTTATCTGCCCTACAGTCTTGTTAAATTACTGAATTTAAAACTTAAAATCCATCACCAGCGGATCATGATCTGAAGATCGGAACGGCGTTGGTGCATATAAGTTTTTCTGCTGTGCTTTTGACTTGTGCTCGGTGTTGTAATCCAGCACCGCCGGTTCATCGGCATTAATATGCCAGTGTTCAAACTGCACCAGTTTATCGGCCAGCGTTTTGCTGGCTAAGGCGTGATCCAGACTGCCCGAGCGGCCTTTATAGACATAAGACCAATGCACTGCGCCGTTTTTGTCTAACGTGGCACCCGGCAGATGCTGCCAACCCGCTTGTTCCAGCGTGGTGACCGGATCTTCCAACCGATAAGCATTTAAATCACCCATCACCAGCTGATGGGTCGCTTTTTGTCCGGTTGGCTGCGTGGCCAACCAGCTAGCCAGCGTTTTGGCGGCGACAACCCTTGCCGCATTCCAGCATGACTGACCATCGTTATTATCGTTGTCGGCGCCAGGTAATTTCGGGCAACTGCCTTTGGATTTAAAGTGATTGATGCTCACCAATAACTCAGTGTTCGAACCCTGATGCACAAAACTTTGTGCCAGTGGTGCGCGGCTGCCCCGCACAAAAGGCCCGGTCAAATTCATCGCTGGCTGCCCTAAAGGTTGGACGCTGGCGATGCGGTAAATCAGTGCCACTTTGATTTGATCGGTGCCCGGTTTGTCAGCAGTTTCGACAAAAGCAAAAACGGTGCTGCCGAGCTTTTCATTGAGCAGCCGCACTATGGTGGCCAAAGCGCTGTCGGCGGCGTAGCCGTTATTCTCAACTTCCAGCAGACCAATAATGTCTGCGTCCATCGCGCTTAGCGCTGCGATCATTTTGCCTTGCTGGCGCACCAGTTCGTCGGCGTTGCTGGCGCCGCGTTTGGTTGGAAATTGTGGTGTTTGCCCGGCGCCGGTGAAAAAATTCAGCACGTTAAAGCTGGCCACCCGCAGCGCACCTGCAGGTTTAGCTTTTGGCGTGTTACTGCGAGGATTGGCGCTGATAAATTCTGGCGCTTTGGCTGGCATTAAGCGGTAACCGGCTTTGGTTTGTACTAAAAATCCTTCCACGCTACGCACTTCATCGCCAACCCGCACCGATTTCTCCGCCGATAAACCACCGGTTGGGTAAGGGATCGGCTCCGGATTTTGTCGGACGCTGTGGTCATCTAACCAAATTTCATGCAATTGTTGTTGTTTTTCAAAAGCCTGCGCTTCTGCGCCCGGTTTTGTGACTTCTGTCGCTACCATCAACCGCCGATCAGCCAACAGAATTTCACCGTAACGCGCCAGTGGATAACTGTCGTTGACCACCAATGTTTGTGGAAACACCAAATACTGGCCTTCTAACGCCTCCCTGTCGGTCAGTTGTTTGAGCGGCAGCTGTAGTTGCAGTTTTGGCAAAGGCTGTTGTTCGGCGCAAACCGCACTGGCGCTTATGTTAGTCAGCGCAGTCATTTGGCCAAGTTCGCGCACGGTGCCGGTTAGTTGCACCAACTGACCTGGTTGATACAGCGCCGCTAACTGAGTGTCGGCAATCATTAAAGCTTCTGCAGTTGCTGGATTGCTATCCGCCTTCAGGCTTTGGATCAGTAATGACGGTTGTTTACTGCCCGGATAAATCGTGCCAAGCACCACACCCTGGGTGGTCAGGGTTTTACCCGCGAGCGGGCTTTGCGCGCCATCGCCCTGGATCTGATGTATCTGAGTGAATTCGGTCTGACAAGTCGCGGCGACCTGCCATGACAACAAACTAACAGCAACGGCGACAACCAGTTTGCTAAATTTTGGTGTTTGCATCGGAGTTTCCAAAGAGGAGGAGAAAGAGTGAACAGCGAATATGCGAACCAGCTTAATCAAGTTCAGGTTTTTGGCAAGTGGGGCGGGGCAGAACAGCTTAGAAATAAGCTGGCCGGAGTAATTGTCCGGCCAGTATTTTGGTGGTTAACTAGCTTTGCTTCTCACGCGCAATCGCCCGATACCCAATATCACGACGACTAAACACACCATCCCAGTGAATCTGGTCAACCAGCTGATAGGCTGCTTGCTGGGCTAAAGTGACATTCGCACCTAAAGCCGTGGCGCAGAGCACCCGGCCACCGGCGGTCAGCACTTTACCGTCTTCAAGTTTAGTGCCAGCATGGAACACTTTGGCTTCCAGGTTATCCGCTTGTGGCAGACCTGAAATGACATCACCTTTGCGATAATCATCCGGGTAACCACCTGCGGCCAACACTACACCCACAGCAGCACGGCTGTCGAATTGGATCTGGGTTTGGTCCAGCTTGCCATCAACGGCGTTTTGGCACAGTTCCACCAAATCAGACTGCAGGCGCAGCATAATTGGCTGCGTTTCCGGGTCACCAAAACGGCAGTTAAACTCCAGCACTTTACAGGTGCCATTGGGTGCAACCATTAAACCGGCGTACAAAAAACCAGTATAAACAGTGCCTTCAGCGGCCATGCCATTCACTGTTGGATAAATCACGTGCGACATTACCCAATCGTGCACTGCAGGGGTCACCACCGGTGCTGGCGAATAAGCGCCCATACCGCCGGTATTCGGGCCTTTGTCGGCATCGTCACGTGCTTTATGATCCTGACTGGAAGCAAAAGCTAAAGCATTTTTGCCATCGACCATCACAATAAAGGACGCTTCTTCGCCGACTAAAAACTCTTCGATGACGACACGACTGCCGGCATCGCCAAACTTATTGCCTGACAACATATCTTCAATCGCGGCAAAGGCTTCAGCTTCGGTTTGGGCGATAATCACGCCTTTGCCTGCCGCTAAACCATCAGCCTTGATCACGATTGGTGTGCCTTGTTCGGCGACATAAGCTTTAGCGTCAGATACATCGCTGAAAGTACCGTAACTGGCGGTTGGGATCTGGTGGCGGGCCAGGAAGTCTTTGGCAAAGGCTTTAGAACTTTCCAGCTGCGCTGCAGCTTTGGTCGGGCCAAAAATCGCCAGGCCATGTGCGCGGAAACTATCCACCACGCCGCGGGCTAAAGGCGCTTCCGGGCCAACAATGGTCAGCGCAATCTGCTCTTGCTGCGCAAACGCTAACAGCGCCGGCACATCGTCCGCCGCAATCGCGACGTTTTGCAGATTGGGCTCCAGCGCAGTACCGGCATTACCCGGCGCTACGAACACCTGACTGACCTGAGGCGATTGTGCAGCTTTCCACGCCAGAGCGTGTTCGCGGCCACCGCCGCCTATCACAAGAACTTTCATCGAAGGATCCACTTATTAAGCTTTAAGTTTACGAATTACGCAGCGTCAAATGATTAAGCTTTAGGCTTACGGAATTTCAAGGTCATCCGGTCGCTTTCGCCAATCGCCTGATATTTAGCTTGGTCTTTTTCTTTCAGCGCCAGAGATGGCGGTAAAGTCCAGACGCCTTGTGGGTGATCCGCGGTATCTTTTGGATTGGCGTTCACTTCGCTGGTGCCTTCCAGCACAAAACCGGCTTGCAACGCGACTTTCACCGCCAGACTTTGTGGCATATAACCAGATTTTGTCCAATCGCCAGCCGCTTTGGCTTCTGGCAGACGGTGTTCAACCACACCTAACACGCCACCTGGTTTCAGCGCTGCGTAAAAGCTTTTATAAGCTATCAGCAGGCTTTCTTCGCCTTTTTGCATATACCAGTTATGCAGGTTACGGAAAGTCACTACGACGTCGGCAGAACCGGCCGGGGCAATTTCATAGGCTTTGTCAGCGGCAAAACCAGTCACGGTTACGCTGCTAAATACCGGATCAGCTGCTAATTTAGCCTGATAAGCGGCCAGCGTCTTTTTGGCATATTCAGACGTTGCATCAGCCGGTTGATGAGCGGCGTAATATTTGCCTTCGGCTTTTAATAACGGTGCCAGAATTTCGGTATACCAACCACCGCCAGGCGACACTTCAACCACCGTGCTTTTTGGGGTGACTTCAAAAAAACTTAAGGTTTCAACCGGATGACGATGCACGTCACGGGCTTTGTTGGCGGCGCTACGCACCGGATGATTAACTGCTGCCTGAATGGCGGCTTCGTTGGCAGTCGCGGCGAAGGCCGGTGCTGCAGAGAATAATAACGTGGAGAGTACAACGAACGGGGTCAAAGCTTTCATGCGTTTAATCCTTATTGTTGAAAAGAGGCTCTGAAACAGAGCGGCGCTAGTTTAGCAAACCTGACTGCGCTTTGCAGTCGTAAACTGATATTTGCCATGGCAGATACGACCAGCTGGTGAAATTAGATGGTCAAAAGCGATGATTGACGTCCAGCAACGGTTAGGTCGCGTATCTTGGATTTAATAGATGTCCAGACTGCTGATTTTGCTGCACAGTTGGCATTTCCTTATGCTAAAATGCCGCACTTTTTTTAAAAGCTATGCATTTGTAGCTAAATGCAGCCTCGGAGCGCCTACATCATGTTAGATCAAATCCGTATTGTATTGGTTGGTACCACGCACACCGGCAATATTGGTTCGGTAGCCCGGGCGATGAAAACCATGGGGCTAAGCCAGTTATGGCTGGTGTCGCCAAAAGAGCTGCCGGATGGTCAGGCTTATGCATTGTCAGCAGGCGCCAGCGAAGTGTTGGCGAACGCCAAAGTTGTTGAAAAACTGGAAGACGCGATTAGTGATTGTGGCCTGATTGTGGGTGCCAGTGCCCGTTCCCGCACGTTATCCTGGCCAATGCTGGAACCGCGCGAATGTGGTGAAAAAGCGGTGATTGAAGCGCAGCAAAAACCAGTGGCGCTGGTGTTTGGCCGCGAAAGTAGTGGTTTGAGTAACGAAGAGCTGCAACTCTGTAATTTCCACGTTTGTATTCCTGCCAATCCTGAGTACAGCTCATTGAATTTGGCGATGGCGGTGCAAATTGTCACTTATGAAGTGCGGGTCGCTGCGTTAGCGGCCAAACCGCAGACCGTTGCCGTTGACGATACGGTCTACCCAAGCTCCGAACAAATGGAGCGTTTTTACCAGCATTTAGAACAAACCCTCAACGACACCGGCTTTATCATCAAACAACATCCGGGTGTGGTGATGACCAAATTAAAACGGTTGTTTACCCGGGCGCGGCCGGAAGATGCTGAATTAAATATCTTACGTGGCATTTTAACCTCGATGCAGCGTAAGCATAAGCTAGACAATCCAACCGAGTAATCTAGTGGCGCAGGCTTTTTAGGCACAAGGACATTGTATGTTTGCTGGCATTAAAGAAGATATTCGTAGCGTATTTGACCGCGATCCGGCGGCGCGCAGTGCTTTTGAAGTGTTGACCAACTATCCGGGCTTGCATGCCATTTGGTGGCACCGGATGAATCACCGGTTATGGTTGGCGGGCTGGAAGTGGCTGGCACGGTTTTTAAGTACCATCGCCCGCTGGTTGACCGGGGTCGAAATTCACCCTGGCGCCAAGATTGGCCGAAGGTTTTTTATCGACCATGGCATGGGCGTGGTGATTGGCGAGACCGCTGAAATCGGCGATGACGTCACTTTGTACCATGGCGTGACTTTAGGTGGCACCAGCTGGAATCCGGGCAAACGCCATCCAACTTTGGGCAACAATGTCGTCATCGGCGCTGGCGCCAAAGTATTAGGTCCATTGTATGTCGGCGAAAACGCCCGCATTGGCTCGAATGCGGTGGTGGTGAAAGATGTGCCACCTGGCGCGACTGTGGTGGGAATTCCGGGACGGATTGTCGCCAAACAAGATTCGCAGGTCAGTGAAGAGCGGCAGAACCTCGCGAAAAAGTTTGGCTTTGATGCTTATGCGGTCGCCAGCGATAACCCGGATCCGGTGGCCAATGCCATCGGCCGGATGCTCGATCATATCCATTGTCTCGACAATAAAGTGGCTGAGTTATGCCAGAGTGTGAACCAGCTCGGCGGCAATGTCTGTGATGCGGTACCGACGATGAATATCATTGATGAAGCTTTTTTAGCAGCCGAGCGCGAAGCGGCAGAACAACGCAAAAAAGCCCATGAAGAGTTTGATCCAACCATTTGAACTTAGCTGAGATCCACAGATGGCTTAATACCCAACACCCGTGCAGGTTCGAGGATGCTGGGCATAATAGTTGACTGTTTTAGTAGGTTTTAATACTTGACTAAATCAGTCAGGAATGTACAATTTGCGCCATTCTGTGGTCAAAGGTATGTGGAGATCAGATGCGGTTAACATCAAAGGGACGTTATGCGGTAACAGCCATGCTGGATGTCGCATTACATACCAACGCCGGGCCGGTGCCACTGGCTGACATTTCGGCGCGACAGGAAATTTCCTTATCTTATCTTGAACAATTATTTGCCCGGTTACGTAAACATGGTTTAGTCAGCAGCGTCCGCGGACCTGGTGGTGGTTATCAGCTCGGTCGTCCAGCCGCTGAAATTTCGGTATCCGAAGTGATCAGTGCTGTGGATGAATCGGTGGATGCAACCCGCTGTCAGGGGAAATCGGATTGTCAGGGCGGCGCCAAATGCCTGACGCACACCCTGTGGAGCGATTTAAGTACCCGGATTGAAGATTTTTTAACCCAGATCACTTTGGGTGAATTGGTCAGCCAGAATGAAATTCAAAGCGTGGCCAAGCGGCAGGACAACCGCAAATTAAAGAACCCTGAAACTGAAATTGAAGTCAGCTGCCAGCTGTAGGCTGCAGACGGAGCAGAGCATGAAGTTACCGATTTATTTAGATTACGCCGCTACCACCCCGGTTGACCCGCGTGTGGCAGAAAAAATGATGCAATTCCTGACGATGGATGGTGACTTTGGTAACCCCGCATCACGCTCACACCGTTTTGGCTGGCAGGCTGAAGAAGCGGTTGAGATCGCCCGCAGTCAGATTGCTGATTTGATCAATGCCGATCCACGCGAGATCGTTTTCACTTCAGGCGCGACTGAGTCCAACAACTTAGCCATCAAAGGCGCCGCGCAGTTTTACCATAAAAAAGGTAAACACTTAATTACTTGCAAAACCGAACACAAAGCCACTTTAGACACCATGCGTGCCTTAGAGCGCGAAGGTTTTGAAGTGACCTATTTAGACGTTGAAGCCAGCGGTTTATTAGATTTAGATAAACTCAAAGCCGCCATGCGCCCTGATACCTCGGTCGTTAGCGTGATGTTCGTCAACAACGAAATCGGTGTGATTCAGGATATTGCCGCCATTGGCGAATTATGCCGTGCCAACGGCACTGTGTTCCACGTCGATTCAGCCCAGGCTGCCGGCAAAGTTGAGATTGACTTACAGGCGTTAAAAGTCGATTTAATGTCGTTTTCTGCGCACAAAATTTATGGCCCTAAAGGCATCGGTGCTTTGTATGTGCGCCGTAAACCACGTATTCGGTTAGAAGCCCAAACCCACGGTGGCGGCCATGAACGTGGCATGCGTTCAGGTACTTTACCGACGCATCAAATCGTCGCGATGGGCGAAGCATTCCGGATTGCCAAGCTGGAAATGGCGGCTGAAAATGCCCGTTTTGCGACCTTGCGTCAGCGGTTGTGGGATGGCATTCAGGACATCGAGCAGGTGTTTTTAAATGGTGATGCCAACCACCGTGTACCAGGCATTACCAATATCAGTTTTAACTATGTGGAAGGCGAGTCGTTGATTATGGCGCTGAAAGATATCGCCGTGTCGTCAGGCTCTGCTTGTACTTCAGCCAGTTTAGAACCTTCTTACGTCTTGCGGGCTTTAGGTCTGACTGACGAATTGGCGCATAGCTCAATCCGCTTCAGTATCGGTCGTTTCACGACTGAAGAGCAGATTGATCACACCATTAAAATTGTGCACGAAGCCATTGATAAGCTTCGCGCCATGTCGCCGCTGTGGGACATGTACAAAGATGGTGTGGATTTAAATACAGTGGCCTGGGTGGCGCATTAATTTTTAATGGATCGCCCTTTGGCGCTCAGTTGAACGAGGTAACAAATCATGGCTTATAGCGAAAAAGTAATAGATCACTACGAAAATCCACGCAATGTTGGCGCTTTTGCCAAAGACGATCCGACTGTTGCTACCGGCATGGTTGGCGCTCCGGCGTGTGGCGATGTGATGAAACTGCAAATCAAAGTCAGTGCTGACGGCATTATTGAAGATGCCAAGTTCAAAACTTACGGCTGTGGCAGCGCCATTGCTTCCAGCTCACTCGTGACGGAATGGGTCAAAGGTAAAAGCCTGGATGAAGCAGCATTGATTAAAAACACCGACATCGCGCAGGAACTGGCGTTACCACCGGTGAAAATTCACTGCTCAATTCTGGCGGAAGATGCCATTAAAGCGGCGATTGCTGACTATAAATCTCGTCACGGGAGCTAAGTAGTTATGGCGATTTCGATGACTGCAGCTGCTGCCGATCGGGTTCGCAGCTTTCTGACCAACCGCGGCAAAGGTTTGGGCTTGCGCGTTGGTGTGAAAACCACCGGCTGCTCTGGCCTCGCTTATGTGCTGGAATTTGTCGACGAATTAAACGACGACGATCAGGTGTTTGACCATGACGATCTGAAGCTGATTGTCGATGGCAAAAGCCTGGTCTATATCGACGGCACTCAGCTGGATTTTGTCAAAGAAGGCCTGAACGAAGGGTTCCAGTTTAATAACCCGAACGTCAATGGCGAATGTGGTTGCGGCGAAAGTTTTACGGTCTGATTTGGCGGTTCGATGAATTATTTCCAGCTGTTTCAGGTGCCGGCGCAGTTTGATCTTGATCTGACTGAGCTTGGTACCCGCTATTTAGAACTGCAACGGAATTTTCATCCGGACAATTTTGCCGCGGGTTCCGAGCGTGATCGATTACTCGCAGTGCAACAAGCTGCCAATATCAATGACGCTTATCACAGCCTGAAACAGCCTTTGCTGCGCGCCGAGCATTTACTGGCGCTGCGGGGGGTGAAAATCAGCCATGAGCAGCGCAGCTTTACCGATACCAGCTTCTTAATGCAACAAATGGAACTGCGCGAATTGCTGGGCGATATTCTGCATTCCTCGGATCCATACGCACTCATTGACGAAGCAGAACAACAAATCCAACAGCAGAAAAATGTCCTGCTGAAGCTACTGGCGCAAGCGCTGGAAGCCAATCAGCACGAGCAGGATCTGCAAGCGGCTGATATAATCCGCAAACTTAAATTTTTCTTTAAACTGCAGCATGAGCTGGAGTTAATCGAACAGCAACTACAAGATTAAATCCCACTATGGCTTTATTACAAATCGCTGAACCTGGCCAAAGCGCCGCGCCGCATCAACATAAACTCGCTGCAGGTATTGACCTCGGTACCACCAATTCGCTGGTCGCCACTGTGCGTAGTGGCGAGGCGCGGACCTTGCAAAACGCCGCCGGTGACGACATGTTACCGTCAGTGGTGCAGTACCTGGCAGATAAAGTGGTGGTGGGTAAAGCAGCCATCGCTGCGGCTATTGCCGATCCGCATAACAGCATTTTTTCAGTGAAACGCCTGATGGGCCGCGGTTATGCTGAAACGGTGGCGCAAGCGCAGCAACTGCCGTATTTATTGGTGGATCAGCAAGGTCTGGTGGCGATTGATACCGCCCAGGGCGTGAAAAATCCGGTCGAAATTTCCGCCGAAATTCTGGCGACTTTAGCCGATACCGCAAGCCAAACCTTAGGCGGCGAGCTGATGGGCGTGGTCATTACCGTTCCAGCTTATTTTGATGATGCGCAGCGTCAGGCAACCAAAGATGCCGCCAAACTGGCGGGTTTAAATGTGCTGCGGTTATTGAACGAGCCGACTGCTGCTGCGCTGGCTTATGGCCTGGATTCCGGCCAGGAAGGTGTGGTTGCCGTGTATGACTTAGGCGGCGGCACCTTTGATATTTCTATTTTGCGTTTAAAGCGTGGTGTATTTGAAGTACTGGCCACTGGTGGTGATTCGGCATTGGGTGGTGATGATTTTGATCACGCTATCGTGCAATGGCTGCAACAACAAAGCGGCGAAACAGCATTATCGCACCAAAGCTTACGTCAGCATTTACAGCTGGCGCGGCAGATAAAAGAGCAACTTTCTGCACACGACAGCTACGAATTTGAGTTGCCTACGGCGACAGGCACATTAGCGCTCAGTTTAAGCCGCGAACAGTTCGACAGTTTAATTCAGCCGCTGGTGCGTAAAACCATCCGCGCCTGTAAACAAACCTTACGTGACGCTGGTTTAAACGCCGATGAAGTGGCCAAAGTAGTGATGGTCGGCGGCTCCACAAGAGTGCCGTTAGTGCGCACGGCGGTCGGCGAATTTTTTGCCGCTGAGCCGTTAACCTCAATTGACCCGGATAAAGTAGTCGCCATTGGTGCTGCCATTCAGGCCAATGTGCTGGTTGGCAATAAATCCGATGCCGACACTTTATTGCTGGACGTCATTCCACTGTCGCTTGGTTTAGAAACCATGGGCGGCCTGGTTGAAAAAATTATTCCACGCAACACCATTATTCCGGTGGCGCGGGCGCAGGAATTTACCACCTTTAAAGATGGCCAGACCGCGATGTCATTGCACGTGCTGCAAGGCGAGCGTGAGCTGGTTGATCATTGCCGCTCTCTGGCCAAGTTTAATCTGACTGACATTCCGCCAATGGCCGCCGGTGGCGCGCATATTCGGGTGACGTTCCAGGTCGATGCCGATGGATTACTGAGCGTCACGGCGCAGGAAAAATCCAGTGGCGTGACTGCGAGCATCCAGGTGAAACCATCTTATGGCTTATCGGATGATCAAGTTGCGACGATGATCCAAAGCTCGATGCAATATGCCAAACACGACATGCAACAACGCTTACTGCGTGAACAGCAGGTTGAAGCCAGCCGGGTGTGGGAAGCGGTCAGTGCCGCTATTGCTGCCGATGCGCATTTGCTGGGCACTGCCGAGTTGCTGGACATCGAACAAGCCTTGTCAGCGCTTAAAGCTGTCAGTCAGGGCGACGATACTGCAGCCATTAAAGCGGCTATCGATAAAACCAATCATATCACCGACGAGTTTGCCGCCCGCCGGATGGACAATTCAATCCGACAAGCCCTGCAAGGGCATAAAGTCGACGAGGTGTAACATGCCACAAATTATCTTTTTACCCCATGCTGAGCTCTGCCCGGAAGGCGCGGCGCTTAAAGCCGAAAAAGGCGAAACTGTACTGGACGTTGCACTGCGTAACGGTATTTCGATTGAACATGCCTGCGAAAAATCCTGCGCCTGTACCACTTGCCATGTGATTGTGCGGGAAGGTTTTTATAGCCTGAACGAAAGTGACGAGCTTGAAGAAGACATGCTGGATAAAGCCTGGGGTTTAGAGCCAGAATCACGTTTAGGCTGTCAGGCGCGTATTGCCGATGAAGATCTGGTGGTGGAAATTCCAAAATACACCGTCAATATGGTCAGCGAAGGGCATTAAGTTTGGCGGGATCTGTCAGTCGTATTGCTTGTTACTACGCCTGATCTGTTGCATGTATATTTGATTTACCTGTTTTAACCCACTGTTTTTCTTTATATTCCAAAACCAGCCACCATGGCTGGTTTTTTGTTTATGGCTGGACGATATGCCGAAAATGCCGGGAGTTTGTTTTCGGTGTTGGTGTTGTATCTTTGTCCGCATATATCGTTGTAAACCTCTGAAACCAAATATAAAGCCCAGCCCCCAAATATTTCAGCTTGCAAGGGAACTAAATTTATAGTTTTGAATTGTCTGGTTTTTTTGCACTCGTTGGCTACGCTAGTGATAGTTAAGCCTTAAGTGACTGGAGAAGTCCCGATGAAAAAAACGTGGTTGGCAACGATAGTCGCCCTGGCAGTTTCAAGTCCGGTCGCACAAGCTGAAGTAAACATCAATGGTTTTGCTTCGATCAAAGCTGGCAAAGCGAGTAGTGGTGATTCGTTATATGGCTATACCGACGAAATTGATTTCAAAAACGAAAGTTTGTTCGCCGTGCAATTTCAATCTGATCTTGGAGAAAAACTTTCTGTCACTGCTCAGTTGATGGCGCGCGGCAATAACGATTTTGATGCCGAATTCGAATGGGCCTTTTTAACTTATCAACTGGATGACGCCTGGCGCGTAAATGCTGGCCGTTTACGTACGCCGTTTTACAAATACTCTGATTTTCGTGATGTGGGTTATGCCTACGACTGGCTACGCACGCCTCAAAGTGTCTACGATTTAGGCTTTGATACCATTGAGGGCGTTTCGGTGTATCACTCAGGCAGCATTGGTGATACCCAATCCAGTGTTCAACTGGTTTATGGCGCTTATGACGGAGAAGTCACCTTGCAAGGCACCAAAGCGCCTGCGCAAATCAACAACATTTTCGGTGCAAGCTGGGAGCTGAGTCAGGATTGGTTGTCGGTCCGTGTCGCCTATTTAGTCGGTGCCGTCACCGTTGATGCGCCGGTGTTTAATCCACTATTTACCGCGCTGAATGGCGCGGGTTTAAATTCAATCGTGAAAGCCATTGATTTTGACGACGATGACGGCAGCTTTTTTGGTTTAGGCATGAACTATGACCGCAATGACTGGCTGATGGTCGCCGAATATACCCACGTCAAAGTCAAAGATACCTTTTACGCCAATCAGGACTCTTATTACCTTTCTTTGGGGCGACGCTTTGACAGCGTGACACCCTATATTTCATACGAAAAAGATCAGGATGACGCTAAGCCAGAAATTTACGCCGGCTTGCCAGCCAATTTTCCATTATTGCTACCAATCGCTTCCATCGTGATGAGCCAGGAATTTGAAAATACCGCTTGGAACCTTGGCATGCGCTATGACTTCCATCCGGCAGCCGCTTTTAAAGTCGAGCTGACATCGTCCGAAAATAATATGACCAATCAAAAAGACAGCCTGATAGCGGTCGGTGTGGATTTAGTCTTCTAAGGATAGGTAAGCCCGTTATCACCAGCTGAATGAAGAACCTGAGGAGAGGGTATGAAAAAGGTATTGCTCGTGACTGCCATTGCGGCGTTGTGCAGTCATTCAGTGCAGGCAGAGGTGAATATCTCCGGATTTGCATCGGTGATGGGCGGGAAACTAACCAGCGGTACCGGTGTGCCGGAGTTTGGTTTAGGCCCGACTTTCCTGGCGAATTATCCAACCGTCGGTGTGTATGAAGATGAATGGACCTTTAAACCGGATTCGAAATTTGGTTTGCAGATGACCGCTGACTTAACGGAAGGTCTCACCGCCACTGTGCAGTTAGTAGGTCGTGGCGCTGACGATTTTGAGGCTGGTTTTGAATGGGCATATGTCTCTTACGAACTGAACGAACACTGGACCATTCAGGCCGGTAAAAAACGGTTACCGCTGTACTATTATTCCGATTTCTTTGATGTCAGTTACGCCTATTTATGGGTGCGCCCGGCAGCGGACAACTACACCTGGCAGATTTTTAATTATACTGGTGTCAATGCGCAGTTTAATTACCAACTCGGTGATTGGGCGATGTCGGGCAATATTTATACCGGTCGGGAAGATGACGGCGAAAACAAATTGTTGTCGGAGTTTTTTGGATCGCAGCCCGTTCGGGAAATCTGGAAAGATATTATCGGTGGTGTGCTGAGCTTTAACCGCGATTGGCTGGATTTGCGGTTCACTTATATGACCTATCAGAATGAACGTTATAGCGCTGGTGTACCGGTATTATGGAATGGCAAAAATACCCGTCGTGGCAACTTTGCCGGATTCTCCGCCAATGTTGATTACAACAACTGGTTATTGTTGTCTGAAGTCAATCGGCTGACGCTGGATGGCGGTGATTTTGATACCTACCTGATTTCAGCAGGTTATCGGATAGAACAATGGACCCCTTATATTTCTTATGCCGATTTTGATTCCGAAGGTGAAGTTCACAGCACTGCCAGTTTGGGGGTGCGTTGGGATTTCCACAGTTCGGCGGCGTTTAAATTTCAATTCGACGATGTCACCGATGATGGTTATGACGGTTTGCAAGTCGCCGGCGACAGCAGAGCGATCACGCTTGGCATCGATTTAGTATTTTAAGTATTGGAGACCACCATGAACTGGTTAAAAGTGATGACCCTGACCACTGCAATGACTGTAACTTCAGCGATGGCCGAAGTTGCTGTGATTGTTCACCCGTCAAATGCTGCCACCGTTGATCAGGCTGAAATTACCAGGCTGTTTACGGGGCGTGGCACCACCTTTAGTAGTGGCAGCAAAGCCACACCGTTAAATCTGGCAGAATCCGCGGCAGCACGTGGCGAATTTGACAGTAAAGTGCTGAGCAAATCGTCCAGTCAAATGAAAGCCTATTGGTCAAAATTAGTCTTTACCGGCAAAGGTACGCCGCCCAAAGAGTTAACTTCTGATGCAGACATGAAAGCAGCTGTTGCTGCCGATGCCACCGCTATTGGCTATATCGATGCGGCAGCAGTTGATGGCACGGTCAAAGTGCTGGCGAAATTCTAAGCTGGTATTTTACTTTCAAGATAAACCTTAAATCGGAGCTGCTGGCAGCTCCTTTTTTTACCCGCCTGAAATGCAATCAATTGTGAATGTCGACAAGATGGTACTCCAACGATGCTTCCTAGCGATCCTGTTGTCGTCACACTGTCATTTGTTTCACGCAGGATCTATTCGAGGTGCGAGAGCACAGCCAGAAATGTTATTTTGAGAAATAGGCATTTGTCTGGCAATAGCGTATAATTCGCGGCCGCTAAATTTTAACCAGTTATTAATGGAGTCTTCGATGGCCTTAGAACGTACTTTTTCAATCGTAAAACCTGACGCAGTTGCTAAAAACCACATCGGTGCAATCTACCACCGTTTCGAATCTGCAGGCCTGCGTATCGTCGCTGCAAAAATGCTGCACCTGAGCCGTGAACAAGCTGAAGGCTTCTACGGCGAACACAAAGAACGTCCTTTCTTCAATGCATTAGTCTCTTTCATGACATCTGGCCCGGTAATGGTTCAGGTACTGGAAGGTGAAGATGCCGTGCGTAAAAACCGCGAAATCATGGGCGCTACCAATCCTAAAGATGCTGCTGCCGGCACTCTGCGTGGCGATTACGCTGCCAGCATCGACGAAAACGCTGTACACGGTTCAGACGCTGCTGCATCTGCTGCCCGTGAAATCGCGTTTTTCTTCACTGATGCTGAGCTGTGTACTCGTACACGATAAGCTGAAGTAATACCCTTCATCCTTGAAGTTGCGGGGTTGTTGGCCGCGTGTTCTCGCTGGTGCGCCAGTCCGACCCAGTCGCATAGTACAGCTATGCTCCGGGCCGGGCTGGCGCTCCAGTCTCGCTCACTTGCCGCCTACCCGCATCTTCAATGATTTTGGGTAACTAGCAGAGACGTGAAACGCAGCAACGACCCACAGCCCTAAAAATTCAACGGATGTGGGTATATACTGCAAAGGGGGCTTAGCCCCCTTTCTGTCTATTTGTACCTAATGAACCCGGTTGTATTTTGTTTGTCTCAATAGCCTGATGGACCAAACAAAATTCAGTCTAAGTAGTTTGATGTTGCCCGAGGAGTGCCCCCAAATGACCACAGTTGAAAACAAGGTGAATCTGTTAGATTTAACCCGGACACAGATGAAAGAACTGTTGGTATCGCTGGGTGAAAAAGCCTTCCGCGCTGATCAGCTAATGAAGTGGATTTACCATTTCTGTATCGACGACTTCGATAAAATGACCAACATCAATAAAGACTTGCGTGAGAAGTTAAAGCGCCACTGCGTGATTGAAGCACCGGTTGTCGTCACACGTCAGGACAGCGCCGATGGCACCATCAAATTTGTGATGGGCCTCAAAGGTGGTCAGGAAGTCGAAACCGTTTGGATCCCGGAAAAAGATCGTCGCACCTTATGTGTTTCTTCGCAGGTGGGTTGTGCGCTGGATTGTACGTTCTGCTCTACTGCGCAGCAGGGTTTTAACCGCAATCTGACGGTCTCGGAAATTATCGGTCAGGTGTGGCGGGTTGGTCAGATTATCGGCTCTTATGGTGACACAGATGTTAAACCTGTCACCAATGTGGTGATGATGGGCATGGGCGAGCCGCTGCTCAATCTGAATAACGTCGTACCCGCCATGGATCTGATGATGGAAGATTATGGTTTTGGTTTGTCAAAACGCCGGGTCACATTAAGTACTTCTGGTGTAGTGCCGGCGCTGGATTTATTGAAAGATAAAATCGATGTCGCCCTGGCCATTTCTCTGCATGCGCCGAATAATGAGTTGCGTGATCAGCTGGTTCCTGTTAATAAAAAGTACCCGATGGAAGAATTTCTCGCCTCGGCCAAACGTTATGTGCAAGACTCCAGAGCCAATGATAAAGTAACAGTTGAATATGTAATGCTGGACGGCATCAATGACAGCATGGAACAAGCGCACGAACTGGCGCATGCACTGCGGGATACACCATCGAAAATTAACCTGATCCCGTTTAACCCTTATCCGGGTTCACCTTACAAACGGTCCAGCAATTCCCGGATTGACCGTTTTAACAAGGTGTTACAGGAGCATGGTTACACAGTGATGGTCAGAAAAACCCGGGGTGATGACATTGATGCTGCCTGCGGTCAGTTGGTCGGTGATGTGATTGACCGCACCAAACGTCTGGCGAAAAAGCAGCTGAAAGGCGAGGAAATTGCTGTAAAAATTGTCTGATAACTTGTCCGATAAATTGTCCGATAACTACAAGGATTTTCGCATCAATATGCAAAATAAGTTGGTTGTTGCCAGTGTGTTGTGCCTGACGTTGCTCAGTGCCTGTGTGTCGGAATCCACCATCGTCAATAACGATCGGGTTGGAAAACCGCGTACTGATATGAAAGAAGCGGCACGGACCCGGATGTCTTTGGGGCTCAATTATTTGCAGCGTGGTGACATGTCGCAAGCCAAATACAATCTGGAAAAAGCTAAACAACTGGCTCCTGATCTTTCAGAAATCGACAATGCCTTAGCCTATTATTTTCAACAAGTTGGCGAGCTGGAACAAGCAGAAGAGGCCTATCGGGCCTCGCTGCGTAAAGACAGCAGCAATGCCGACACCTACAACAACTTTGGCTCGTTCCTTTGCCAAATCAATAAATACACTGAAGCTGAAGAATTGCTGCAAGCCGCAATCAAGCGACCGGGTTATATCCGGGTCGCCGACAGTTACGAAAACCTGGCATTTTGCGCCTTAGCCCAAAAAGATTACCTGCGTTATCAACAGTTTTTACGCCAATCGTTACAACACAACAGCAACCGTACCTCATCGCTTTACAATATGGCGGTGATTGAATATGCCATGGGCAATTTGGTTGAAGCGAAAAAATGGCAAGCCCGTTTACACCAGATGGGACAAGTATCACCGGAAGCCACTTTAATCCGTTATTTAGTGGCTTATCAAAGTGGGGATGTGGTTGAACAGCAAACGGCAGAAAAATTCCTGTTGTCAGTTTATCCGGGTAGCAGTGAAGCTGCCATGCTGCTGAGCAGTGATTTCAGCCAAAGTAAACCGGAACAAATGAAACAGGCGTATAAAGCGACATTGCTGACGACCCCGGCAGAGCAAGCCAATGTGCCCAATAAGCCCCAAATGAAGATTGTCAGACGCAAATCGGCAACGACGATGCCTGTCGCTGTTAGGCCTGTGGTCGAAGCGCCGGTACCGTCATTAGCCGCAACCAACATTCATGATGCGGCACTGCAGGAGCGGCCACGTGACGAAATGTCTGATTTGCCAGCGGAAGCTGAAAATCTGCAGACATCATCAGAAGTCACTGCAGCACTAACCCCGGTGGCAGCTTTACCAGAAGAACAGCCAACGACCAGGTCGGTGATGCCAGCTGCACAAGCTGTAACCTATGAAACGACAGCCACGACGGCAACTTTGGCAACAATTGAAACAACGGCAGGGACCGATGCCGTGCCAGATGCAACTGACTACAGCGTGTCACAGCCTCAATCAGCAGCACCGACAACAGCAACCACGACTGAAGTTGTAACGCACAAAGTCGGCGCTGGTGATACTTTGTACAATATCGCCAGCCGCTACCGGTTGTCGGTATCTGAGTTGCAGGAACTCAATCAATTGGACGATGCATCACTGATTGTGATGGGCCAGGTGCTAAGGTTATCTGCTGCAGCAGAGGTGGCAGGCAAAGCTCAACGGTCGACGGCCGCAGTTTCAGCAGAGCCAGCTCCAGTGTCCTACCAAGTGGCTGATGGCGAATCCTGGTTCAGTATTTCCTATAAATACAACATCAAACTTGATACGCTATTGAAGTGGAACAATATGACTGCAGATCAACCTTTGTCGATCGGCCAAACCATTTATCTTAGGGATCCGGCACTACCATCATTATGAGTAAAACAGCAGAAGCACAAGCCGATAGCGTTGGCGCACTCTTAAAACAAACCCGCGAACAAAAAGGGTTAACCACTGCTGACGTGGCAACTCACCTGCGGCTGAAAGTCAGCCAAATTGAGCAAATTGAAGCGGAACAATGGGATCCGGCAGTTTCGGTCACCTTTATGCGCGGATATTTACGGGCATATGCCCGATTGTTGAAGTTGTCAGAAAAAGAAATCCTGCAAAATTTCGAATTACAGGCGGCTTATCTGCGCAATCAAGCGAAGCCGATGCATAGTTTCTCCAAGAAAAACCGGCTGGATGCGGTCGACAATCGATTTATGCTGGCCACCTATTTACTGGTGGTGTTGCTTATTGGTTTGTTTTTAGTTTGGTTCTGGCAAACGCATTGGCTGGATTCACAGCCGGTGTCGGTGGTGCCGGAATATCGGGTGAGTGGCGAGCCAGCCGCGGTACAAAGTACGTTGCCAAGTACTTCACCAAGTAGTACCACACCAGATGACGTTCGCAGTGCCCAGCCTGCAGTCACAGAAACACCAACTTCATCGGCCGAAGTCACATCAGCTGCGGCAATCCCAAAGAGTCCAGTGGATGCACCTGTTGCTGTGACAACAAAGCCGACAGAAGCCGTGCCGCCGACAACAAACCCGGCAGTTAGCAGTTCAGCAGCGACCGGTTCAGCAGTGACTGGTCAGCCGCCAACGACGGCAGTTAACCCTGTCAACACCACTCAAAAAGCGGATGTGGCAACCAGTACAGTACCGGCTGCCGAACCTGTAACAACAGAAGATCAGGTGACTGCCGATGTACCGGCAACATCATCTACCGAACCTCTGGTTGCTGGCAGTACTGCTCAGCTACGGCTAACTTTTAGCAGTGATTGCTGGGTTACAGTGCAGGATGCTACTGGCGCGCGCCTGGCCTATGGCATCAAGTCGGCCGGGCAATCCTTGTTATTGACCGGGCAATTGCCATTGCGTGTCACGCTTGGCAATGCTGCGGCCGCTACCCTACAGCTGAATCAAACAGCTGTTGATTTGTCGGGCTACAAAGCCGGCCAAGTCGCACGTTTAACTCTTGATGGACAGCCTTAACATGTTTTCTGAAAGTCCAATTATTCGCCGTAAATCTAAACAAATCAGTGTTGGTAATGTATTGATTGGTGGTGACGCACCAATTGCGGTGCAGTCAATGACCAACACCAAAACCACCGACGTTGCCGCCACGCTGGCACAAATTCAGGCCATCGCTAATGCTGGTGCCGATTTAGTTCGGGTGTCGGTGCCGACGATGGAAGCCGCCGAAGCTTTTAAACTGATCAAACTACAATCGCCCATTCCGCTGGTTGCAGACATCCATTTTGATTATCGTATCGCGTTAAAAGTCGCCGAATATGGTGTGGATTGTTTACGGATTAACCCGGGCAATATTGGCCGGGAAGATCGCATTCGTGCCGTGGTTGATGCGGCGCGGGATAAAAATATTCCAATTAGAATTGGCGTGAATGGCGGTTCGTTAGAAGCTGATTTACAGGAAAAATATGGCGAGCCAACGCCGGAAGCACTGGTCGAATCGGCGATGCGTCACGTCGAAATTCTGGACCGGCTGAATTTCCATAATTTTAAAGTCAGTGTCAAAGCCTCCGACGTGTTTTTAGCCGTTGGTGCTTATCGTCTGCTGACCAAGCAAATTGAACAACCACTGCATTTGGGTATTACCGAAGCCGGTGGTTTACGTTCGGGCTCGGTCAAATCGGCCATTGGCCTGGGCATGCTGCTGGCTGAAGGTATTGGCGACACCATTCGTATTTCGCTGGCGGCCGATCCGGTGGAAGAAGTAAAAGTGGCTTTTGATATTTTAAAATCGCTGCGCATACGTTCCCGTGGCATTAATTTTATTGCTTGCCCCAGCTGTTCCAGGCAGGAATTTGATGTGATCAAAACCATGAACGAGTTGGAACAACGGCTGGAAGATATCATCGATCCGCTGACCGTATCTGTGATAGGGTGCGTGGTCAATGGCCCGGGCGAAGCGCTGATTTCCGATTTAGGTGTGGCCGGTGCCAATCGTAAAAGTGGTTTTTACCTCAAAGGCGAGCGACAAAAACTGCGCATCGACAATGAAAGTGTTGCCGAACAGTTAGAACAACAGGTTCGCTTGTATTTAGCACAGCAAAAGCAGTTGATTGATATCAAACAAGTTGAATAAGTGATATTGCCAAAAATCAGTCAAAGGTTGTGCTTGCGACAGTCTCGTAGCATCCGTTTTAGCGGATGAATGAAAAAACCAGTTAATAAGAGTCAGTGAAAGTGTCTAAAGAAATTCAAGCCATCCGCGGGATGAACGATTGTCTGCCGCAGGAAACGCCGGTCTGGCAATATCTCGAACAACAACTGCGTAGCATCGTTGCCAGTTACGGTTATGAAGAAATCCGGTTTCCGATTGTCGAAATGACCGAGTTGTTCAAACGCTCCATTGGCGAAGTGACCGATATCGTTGAAAAAGAAATGTACACTTTTGCCGATCGCAATGGTGACAGCCTGACGCTAAGACCGGAAGGCACCGCCTGTTGTGTGCGTGCTGCGAACCAGAACGGTCTGCTGTATAACCAGGAACAACGGTTGTGGTATATGGGACCAATGTTCCGCCATGAACGGCCACAAAAAGGCCGTTATCGCCAGTTCCACCAGTTTGGTCTGGAAGTTTTTGGCATGCAAGGCCCGGATATTGATGCTGAAGTCATCGTGCTGACTGCCAGATTGTGGCAGAAGCTTGGGCTCACACCTTTTGTGAAACTGGAACTGAACTCGCTGGGCTCAAATGCGGCGCGCGCTGCTTACCGTGATTTATTAGTGGCTTATCTGGAACAGCATAAAGAGTTGCTGGACGAAGATAGTCAGCGCCGTCTGTACAGCAACCCACTGCGGGTACTGGACAGCAAAAATCCGGCGATGGCTGAGATGCTGGCCAATGCGCCACAACTGCTGGATCATTTAGATGAAGAATCGGCCGCGCATTTAACGGGGTTACAGCAACGGTTAACCGCCGCTGGTATTAGTTTTGAGATTAATCCGCGCTTGGTGCGGGGTCTGGATTATTACAACCGTACCGTGTTTGAGTGGGTGACCACCAACTTAGGATCACAAGGTACAGTCTGTGCTGGTGGCCGGTACGATGGGTTAGTCGAACAGCTCGGCGGTAAAGCGACCCCGGCTGTTGGCTTTGCCATGGGTATGGAACGACTGGTGTTATTGCTGCAAAGTCTGGACTTAGTGCCCGCAGTCAGCAACAATGCTGACCTTTATCTGATGCCGCTTGGCGATGCTGCGGAACTTGCAGCGGTTTCGGTTGCCGAACAGCTGCGCAACGTCTTGCCAGGCAAGCGAATTGTGCTGCACTGCGGTGGCGGAAATCTGAAAAAACAACTGAAGCGCGCCGATAAGTCCGGCGCAGAAATTGGGTTATTGCTCGGTGACACTGAACTTGCTGCTGGCCAGCTGACCTTAAAATGGCTGCGTGCCGAAAAACCACAACAGACAGTCGACATCGCTGATTTAGCCACCGTGCTTTTGCAGTCGTAACGGAGTGAACGATGGAAATTTATAATACCGAAGAACAACAAGTCGAAGCGATTAAACGTTTCTGGAAACAAAATGGCCTGTCAATTATCGCAGGTGTTGCCCTTGGTTTAGCCGGTTTATATGGCTTTCGCTATTATCAGGCGCAACAGGTTGCCACTATTCAGGGTCAATCTGCGCAATATGCCGCTTTGATTGAAAAAATCGCGGTGGAAGGCACTGACAAACCGGCCTGGCAGATTGAAGCCCAGACTTTTATTGAAGCAAATCCTGGCAGTTCTTATGCAGTGCTGAGCGCGTTATTGGCCGCCAAAGAAGCCGTGCTGGCAAAAGACTATGGCGTGGCTGAAAAACAACTGTCATGGGTGATTGCCAATACCAAATCTTCTGAAATTATCGCCGTAGCAACCCTTCGACTGGCGCGGGTACAAACCGAACAGGCAAATTACGAAGCAGCTCTGGCCACGCTGAATGCCACGTTACCGAAGAGCTTTACCGCACAGCAGCAAGAACTGAAAGGTGATGTGTTGCTGAAATCCGGTGATGAAGCCAAAGCGAAAGCCGCTTATCAGGCCGCGTTGGCTGCTGCCGAAGATGGCAAAAGTCCGTTATTACAAGTGAAATTGAACGAACTGGCCCATGTTGCCGGTTAAGAGGTTGATGTGAAGTTTTCGGTAAAACCTTTAGGTGTCGCAGTACTTCTGCTTTTAGCCCTTTCTGCTTGTTCTTCTAAAGATGAAGAAGATGACGAGCCAACGCTGCCGGAAATCACCAATAAAGTGGAACCGCAGGAAGTCTGGAGCAGTTCAGTCGGCAATGGCATCAAACATTATGATGTGCAGCTTAAACCTGCCATTTTTGACAACAAAGTATTTGCTGCCAGCCGTGATGGTGAAGTAGCCGCCTTTGATTTAAGTAACGGCAAAGAGCTGTGGTCGATTGATTTACGCGATGGTGATGATGCGCCGATGTTTGGTGGTTTGAGCCATTGGTGGAATGGTCGTTCGGCGAAAATCGGTGGTGCGGTATCAGTCGGTTTCGACAAAGTATTTGTGGGGACTGAAGACGGTTTAGTGATGGCGCTGAACCCACAAACCGGTGAAAAAATCTGGTCAGTCAAAATTGGTGGTGAAGTACTTGCGGCACCGGTAGCAGCAGAAGGTTTAGTGCTGGTCAGCACCGGTGGTGGCCGTATTTTTGCGCTGCAACCTGATACGGGTGAGCAGCGCTGGATGCACGAAACCGAAAATGGCCTGCTAACGCTGCGTGGCATCAGCCAGGTTGCAGGGGCAAACGGTGGTGTGCTCTATGGTACCGGCAACGGTAAAGTGGGTGCGCTGATTTCTGATCAAGGTGTACCAGCCTGGGAAGAACCGATTGCCTTGGCCAAAGGTGCGACTGATTTAGCAAGGATTATCGACGTTGATGCGACACCGGTGGTGCATGATGGTAAAGTTTTTGCCATCGCCTACAACGGTCAACTGGTGGCGCTTGATTTGCGCACTGGTCGCGAGTTATGGAAACGTGAATACGCCAGTTTCCGTGCCATGGCACTTGAAGATAATGTCCTTTACCTGGTTGATTCTGTAGGAAAAATGTACGCAATTGATGCCCGAAGTGGCCTGGAGTCTTGGGCACAACTGGTATTACACCGTCATTTTGTGACAGCGCCTGCGGTGTACAAAAAATATGTTGTAGTTGGTGATGCTGAAGGCAATCTGCATTGGTTTGACAAAACTACCGGTGAATATCTGGCTCGCCACGAGTTTGACAGTTCAGGATTTTATGCCGAAGCTGTTGCAACCAGCGAATATTTATTACTGCAAAGCCGCAACGGTGAAATCACCTTGCTGAATTTGCCGGAATAAAGCCAGCCTGAAGATGTGTAGAAACAGGCCTGTTCGCAGGCCTGTTTTTTTAGTTTGTAGTCCGGTGTTTTTCAGAGCGCTGGTATATACCCAAAATCATTGAAGATGCGGGTAGGCGGCTACTGAACGAAGCCCCAGGAGCATAGTAGTCCTATGTGACTGGAGTTCGTGAAGGAGGCCAACAACCCCGCATCTTCAAGGATGACGGGTATACCCAACAGTCATTGCAGCTGCAAAAACTCAGGGTACAGATATGATTGATATGACCCTAAGGTCAAATGAACCATCTTGGTTCACTTTAGAAGATTGAGGAAATTCCATGTTACCGGTAGTCGCCCTGGTTGGCCGTCCAAATGTCGGCAAATCTACATTATTTAACCGTCTTACCCGCACCCGCGATGCTTTAGTGGCGGATTTCCCAGGGTTAACCCGCGACCGTAAATACGGCTCGGTTGATTACGAAGGTCTGGAATTTATTGTGGTGGATACCGGTGGTATCGACGGCAGTGAAGAAGGCATTGAACTGGAAATGGCCGAGCAGTCGCTGCGCGCTATTGATGAAGCCGATATCGTGCTGTTTATGGTGGATGCCCGTGCCGGCGTCAATGTCGCAGATAGCGCTATTGCCAATCATATTCGCAAGATCAATAAAACCGTGTTTTTAGTGGCGAATAAAACCGATGGTTTAGATGCCGACACCGCCATCGCCGATTTTTATAGTTTAGGCATTGGTGAAGTGTATCCAATCGCTGCTGCCCACGGCCGTGGCGTGACGAATCTGCTGCAACAGGCGTTGGTGCCGATTTTATCTGAGTCACAAGCCGCTCGATTAGCAGCTTATGCTGCCGGTGAACCACTGGAACCAGTGGACGAAGACGCCGAAAAACTGGCGCGTGATTTACACATTAAGCTCGCCATTGTTGGCCGGCCGAATGTAGGTAAATCGACGTTGACCAACCGTATTTTGGGTGAAGAACGCGTTATTGTGTTTGATATGCCAGGTACTACCCGCGATTCAATTTATATTCCGATGGAGCGGGGCGATCGCAAATACACCCTGATTGACACCGCTGGTGTGCGTCGTCGCGGCAAAATTGACGATGTGGTGGAAAAATTCTCAGTGGTGAAAACGCTGCAGGCGATTGAAGATGCCAACGTAGTGATTTTGGTGCTGGACGCACAACAAGGTATTTCTGATCAGGATCTGAGCATTTTAGGTTTTGTGCTTAATTCCGGTCGTTCGTTGGTGATCGCCGTTAACAAATGGGATGGCCTGAACGATAGCATTAAAGATGAAGTGAAACGTGAATTGGACCGCCGGTTAGGTTTTATCGACTTCGCCCGCTTGCATTTTATCTCTGCCTTGCACGGCTCTGGTGTCGGTAATTTGTTTGAATCGGTAGAAGAAGCTTTTGACTCGGCCACCCGCCGCGTCAGTACCGCGCTTTTGACTAAAATCATGACCATGGCACAGGAAGATCACCAGCCGCCTTTGGTCAAAGGCCGTCGCGTGAAGCTAAAATACGCTCACGCCGGTGGTTACAATCCGCCGCTGATTGTCATTCACGGTAATCAGGTGGAAGATTTACCAGACTCGTACAAACGCTATCTGATGAACTATTTCCGTAAATCGTTGCAGATGATGGGCACGCCGGTTCGTGTTGAGTTCCGCGGTGGCGAAAACCCATTTGCCGAACGTCGGAGCAATTTAACACCACATCAGACCTACAAACGTGAACGCTTGTTAAAGGCGCGGGCTAATCTGGCGAATAAGAAAAAGCCAGGTCAGCATAAGCCTTAGTGGCGAATAACGATCATTGATGACGAAGCCGCATCCGTGCGGCTTTTCTATTAAGGTTGATGACATGACTGAGCAGGTGGCTGGTGTACTTCAAGAGCAACAGGGAGTTTTTCCTGAGTTGGTGAAGTTGCCTGCATTTATCTTGCTCAACCAACTGCTGCCGTCGCTTCGAGGTTACCGTATTGGCGTTGGCGGCAGTTTATTGTTGTGTGAGCTTGGTTTATTACATCAGGCGCGGGATCTGGATTTAGTCTGTGCTGCTGCTGATTTTGAGCAGTTAACGTCTGTATTAAACTGCACGTTGCGCCAGGTGGCCGTCGCACCCCATCCTCGGTATCAAAGCCGCTGTTTCGCTTGTTTTGTTGCTGCTGACGGCACTCAACTGGATTTGATGGCGGACATCGCCGTGCTGGATGCTGGCGAGTATATCAGCTGGTCCTTTGATGAGTCGCAATTGCAAATTCGCCAAGGCATTCCGTGGATGAGTGCACAGCAGTGGCTGGAGCTGTATCAGCTGTTCCAACGGCCAGCGCGGGTGGCGTTGCTGCAGCAGTGGCTAGGCTGTTGATAGGTTGGCGTTGCTAGGCTGACGGCAGCGCAGGTCAGTCCCGGGCTTGGCGCTGCAACGGCAGCTTTAAGACAAAACAAGCACCGCCGCTGTCCGCCTGCTGCACGCTGATCCGTCCTTGATGCCAGCTGACAATCCGCTCTACTATCGCCAAGCCTAAGCCAAATTGGGTTGATGCCGCAGTGTCGCTGGTCTGATCAAGCCGGACAAACGGCTGAAAAATCCGCTCGGCGTCATCCGGCGCAATGCCAGGGCCATCATCGCTGATGAATATCCAGGCTTCGCCATGGTGTAGTTCAACTTGAATTTGCAGAGTGTGACGGGCGAAGCGGCAGCCGTTGTGCAGTACATTTAATAAAGCCCGTTGCAAATAGTGCAAGTTCGCTTGTTCCAGCCAAATGTCACTGCCGGTCAGACTCAGCTGCAATTTCAACTGTTGCCGTTCCAGCAGCGGTTGGCACTGCTCGGCGACCTGACGGCAACAGCTACGCAGTTCGACCTTGCTAAAACTCAGCTGTTGTTGTTGGCGGGACATACTGGCGTATTCTAAAAAGGCATTGACCATCGCTTCCATCCGGTCCAGATCTTGTTCCAGCCGGCGCAAGTAATAATCTTTTTGCTTCGGATCAGCACATTCCAGCGCCGCGTCCAATCCAAATCGAAAACAGGCCAGTGGTGTGCGCAAATCATGGGATAACGAGCTGGCCAGCAATTGGTTATCGGCCAAAAGCTGGGTGATTTGCGCCGCCATCTGATTAAAGCTTTGCTCCAGCGCCGGAATGTAAGACCAGGCCGATGGTGCCAACCGTGCGCTTAGATCGCCCTGGCCAAATTGCGCCGTGGTTTGATGCAGTAACCACAATCTGCGAGTCAGCGGCAGTAGCCAGAACAACATGATCAAACAAATTCCGCCGTACAACGACAAGGTCAGCCACAAGTCTGCCGGATGGGTGTCTGGCTGAAAGGGCCATTGCAGGCGCAGCAACCAGTCGGGATGGGTGTTTAAGGCTTTGAGCACATAATGATGATCTGCCGCCGCCAGTTGCAAGCCACCAGGCTGATATAATTGTTGTTGTAATTCAGAAGGTAACGCCAGGTTTGCGGTACTTTCCAGCCGGATCGGTAATTGCCAGGCTGCGGCTTGTTGATGGACCCAATCGTCTAATTCAGTGGCTTTTTGTTGATCCGCCGCCAGCGCCAGTTGTTGTACCAGCAGCGGCATTAAATGATGATCAGAGGTGGCTGCGGGCTCCGCCGAACCGGCTAATTGATCCAGTAAACCACCAAGCAAAAATAATGCACAAATCGCTGCCAGTATCAGACTTAACGACAGTTTCAGCATGTTGGTTTTATCCGGTCTGGCTTAATGTCGCAACTCATCGCTGTTGCCAGCCGTCAGCGACAAACAAATACCCCTTGCCCCACACTGTTTTAATGCGTTTGGGATTGGTGGCTTCATCGGCCAGCTTTTTGCGCAGCACCGATACCATCACATCAAAACGTCGGTCGAGACCATCATGTTCACGGCCTTTGAGTGCCAGAAACACCTGATCGCGGCTACAAATCTGACCGGCACGACTCGCCAGAAACCATAACAAACTAAATTCGGCGCTGGTAAGCACGACTTCTTCACCAAATAACAACACCCGCTGTGCTTGCGCACAAATGTCCAACTCGCCAAATTGCAGTCTGGTGGGGGGCAAAACGGCCGGTTCAGCCACCAACACCCGGTGCCGCAGCGCCGCTTCAATCCGTGCCAATAACACTCTGGGCCGCACCGGTTTAATCAGATAATCGGTCGCACCCAGCTGTAAACCCAGCACTTCATCCATTTCTTCACCTTGCGCGGTCAACATCAGGATTGGCAGCGCGTACTGCTGGCGTAACAAACGACAGAGCTCCAGGCCATTGATCCCAGGCAACATTAAATCGAGCAAAATCACGTCGACTTGCAACTGCGCCATCGCCGGCATAACCGTGTCGCCGCGGCTATGATGGATCACCTGATAGCCTTTCTGTTGCAGGTAATCGGTCACCCAGCTGGCCAGTGACAAATCATCTTCCACCAATAACACCCTACCGTAACCGCTCATCCCGACTCCTAAAACAAACGCCAGTGCCGCTTGGCTCTGGATGCTTTGTGCACCCAATTGACTTCAATGTACGCCTGCGCCAGTAGTTGTTGGTCTCGCAGCAAACGCACCATGCTGGTCGAGGCTCCGGCAAATTCAAACTGATGTTGCCCTTGTTGCTGTTGTTTCCAGCATTGCAGCACCTGATCTTCGATGGCCAGACACAAATCCAGCGGCTGATTGCTGTGCCAGCGGGCGGTCACTTTGCTGTAACAGGTACGGCCTTGTTGCAGACTGACGCAAGTGTCCGGGGTGATTTTAAGCACAACGGCAACAGCATCGCCTGCCCCCACAAAAAAGCTCTGCAGCGCTAGCGACGCCGTCAGCAGCAACCAGAAACATTGCTGCTGGTTAAAAGACATAACGCACCATCACAATGGCCACTTGTTCGTGCGAGCGGGTCACCAAGGGGCTGTCTAAATAACTGCTACTGAACAAATTCAGGCCGACACTGCCATCGAGTTGCCAGTTTTCGGCCAGTGGATAAATCGCCGTTACCCCCAGATGGCTTTTTAGACCTGCACCAGGCCGATATAACGGCCGGTCTGGCCGGACTTCATCCGGATGCACCCCATAATAATAATTCACCACTTTCGCTGCTTCGAAAGTCAAAGCCGCATTCAGATAAAAGTCCAGATTCCGCCATGGCAACAAATAGCTATAACTCACCCGGCCAATGGCTCCACGATGGGTGAGGACATCCAGACCGGCTTCGACCCCGAGCGCATGTTGTTGATACTGATACTGGTAACGCACGGCATGCACTGAATCGCCATTACGGATGGTTAAACCATCCAGCTGGGGGCTGGCGGTGCTGGTTTTATTTTCGGGTATCCAGATATTGTAATTGCTTGAGATCAGATCCCAGCTATGTTCCTGTTGCTGATAAAACCGATAGCCAATGGTCGCGCTGTAAACATAAGCACCACTGCGGTGGATCGGCGTTTCGATAAAAAAGTTACCCCAATGCAGATCCCCGGTGACGACAAACAACCAGCCCTGGTTGATGTCATGCTCCTGATCCAAACCTGGCACCAGCGTATTGTGATACCCCTTGCCAATGCCCAGATACAGTGTGCCTTCGAAGTCTTCGAACCAGCTGCTTATTGTGTCTGCGCCTTCGGCGTGGACATCACCACAGCTCAGGCTAAACAACAGACCCAGCAACCATTGCCGCCGGATGTTCATATTAAAAACCCGCTGAATTGCGATGTTTCAATGAAACGTATTCGGGCCAACCAATTTCCCATCGACCATGTTCTCATCGACCATGCTCCCATCGATCATGTTCCCATCTGCGTTACCAGTGCTACTTGCCCGGAGTAGCGCAAATGATACCTGTTAATCCCCCGCGTTAGATGTTTAAAAAGTGTAATTTTTGATACTTTCAGCACAGCGCACTGCAGGTCACAGCAACCTGCAATAGCACTTAGTCCCAACATTCGTCACTCAGAATTTCACTTTGATGCCAATTGACGGAAAAATCCCAATATTTTCATCGGCTTGAATTTGGTAACTTTGCGCCTGATCCTCTTTGCCAGCCATTAGGTAATAACCGGAAATATTGCGCCGGTTCAGCACATTCAAAATGGCGTAGCTGTAAGTGGTCGGTAAACCAAACAAAGTGCTGTCATAGTCAGCCTGTAAGTCCAGCCGGTGATACAGCGGCAGCGTTTCGGCGTTATGATCGCCGTAGACCGCCACCCGGTAACCTGGGTTGTAGGGGTTAGGTTTACTGCCAACAATAGCGCTGTATTTGGCTCCGGATCGCACCGTCAGCCGGCCGCCCAGCTTCCAGTTGCTACTTAGCTGATAGTTCAGCACCAGATTGGCAATCAGCGGTGTATCCAGATAATACTCGGTGGTGATTTGCCGCCGCTCATCAGTGCGATCTGCTTTGGACCAACTCAGCGATGCCCAGCCGTCAAAGTCGCCAGCAGCTTTACTTTCAGGCGTTTTGCGTAATAACAATTCCACGCCATATGCCTTACCAGAAGTATCGTTGCTATAGTGTTTGGCCTGATCGGCATCTTGCTCAGTTAAGGCCAGTGGTAACCGACTAAGTTTTTTCAGGTAAGTTTCAGCGCTCAGTGACCAGTGATTGTTCAGCTGATAATTGGCGCCAAATGCCAGATGGTCAGCCTTGGGTTGCAATAACTCCGGATTACCGGTTTTGGGTAGCACGCTATCAATATCGCCAAACCTGCTGTAACGACCGGCTTTGAGTCGTAGTTCCAGCTGATCGGTGGCGGCAAAACTCAATTGAGTGCGGGGCAACACCAACCGCTGTTTTTTTCCCTGTGGCAACACGCGTTGCTGATAATCCTGCTGCTCCAGCCTCACACCCAACTGCCAATTCCAGTCGGGTGATAATTGCCACGTGTCGGTGACAAAAGCACTGTCGCTGCGGTAGGTGATGTCGCCAAAATCCTGAATACGCTCACCCCGCTGCTCAAAGCAATCCGGTTGATGGTCGGTGCAATAATAGGGGATAACATCAAAGCGATAGTCCAGTTGGCGCTGCTGAGTTTCCAGACCGAAGTGCAGCTGGTGATCGGGATGATATTGCCATTGGTTCAGCAGCTGCACGGTGCGGGTTTTGTCCTGATAACGGATAAACTGACCGGCACCAAAACCGGTTTGTTGTTGATCGTCGAGCTGCTGCAGACTGAGTTGCAACTGATACAGACCGGGCAACTGGTACTGATATTGCGCCAGTTGACTGTCAAAACGGGTGTGAATATAAGCATCACCGATGGTATCCGGATCGGTTCGGCCTTGTTCGGAGTTCTTCGCGATATTCGCCCGTGCTTCATCACGGGCACCGGCCGCTGTCAGGGTGAATTGATGTTGCTCGTGCGGTTGCCACAAATAGCGCGCCTGATAATCGGAGCTGGTTGGCGGCTGGTATAATGTTACATCGTCGTCCAGCTCATCACCTTTTTTGAAAAAATACTGCAGATTACTTTGCCGGTACGAGGTGTAAAACGCCTGCGTGTCGGTGATGGCACCTTCCAGCAGCAAACCCGATTGCATAAAACTCAAGTCGGCCACACCACCAATGTCTTGCTGCCTTGGATTTCGCAGCTTGGCGGCAAACACGCCGCCGGTGGCATTACCGTATTCAGCGCCAAAAGCTGCCGGATGGAGCTGAAAATCCTGCAGTAAATTTTCATTGAGGATGCTGTTGCCAAAAATATGGAACAGATAACCGGCCGACAGTCCGTCAATTAAAAACGCATTGTCGCCCGGTGACGAACCACGCACCGCGGGCGCGCCACCATAATCGCCATCTGCAAATACGACGCCTGGCAAACTGAAGACCGCCGATAGTGGGTCGTTGAGAAGCCCGGCCACAGAAAGCAGCTGTACTGTGGCGGCGGTCGGTTCGGTATCCGGATCGAGTTTTTTGCCCTGTATACTCAAGCGTTCGATATTGGATTCAACAGCGGGTTTAATCGTTGGTTCTTCGGCGTTAGCTGCTGCCGGTAAGTTATGGGCTGCGGCCTGGCCCGGCTGCGACAAGGCCAGACAAGCCACCACCAAAGACAATCGGAAAGATTTCGGTAACACCGCGCAAGCGGAGTGGAACATCAGAGTTTGCATACAAAAATCCTACAGTAAAAGGTGAGTGGCGGGCTTAAAGCGCTAACGCATGGCGGTACAGTTGCCCGGCCAGCTGATACAACGCGATGTCATAGGCTTGGGTTTTTGCCGGATCCGGGGCTAACCAATACTGACCATCACTATTGAGCAGCAGCACCAGACCGGTTTCAGTGGCGGTGTTGTAATACATCAGGCTGTTGGCGCCGACAAAAAGCCCGCTGTGACCGACAAAATCGCCGGATTTATGCCAGAACAAACCCGGAAATTCCGCGCCAGGTACGCGCGGAACATTGAGCCCCAGCACGGCTTGTTGCTTGGTCGCGTTAAAGCCAGGCAGCGGATGTTGTGGGGTTTTGCTGGCGATAGCGGCCAGATAACGCGCTAAATCATGCGCCGAGCTATGCAAAGAACCGGCATAAAAGTCGGAGGAACTGTACCGTGGCAGTTGGATTAATTCGTCACCGGCCGGAATATACAGCTGTGCTGGTGCCAGCTCGGTGGCCGTTGCCAGAGCGCTATTATCGGTATTGGCGCTATTGTCGCTATTGCCGCTAGCCGGGGCCGGCCAGCTGGTATTATTCAGCTGCAACAGCGCGAAAATTTCCCGCGCTGTCCAGCTGGCAAAAGGTTCGCCAAGCTGCTGCTCCAACGCCAGACTGGCCAGCTCAGCGCCAACATTGCTGTAACGGTTTTCACCTGGCATGCCAAAATTTTCCGGCTGATAAAGCACGCCGGATTGTTGCAAATAATCGGTCAGAAATAGCTGGTGATCCCGCTGCGGCGTGGCGCAGGGTTGCTGATCTTCGGCCAGCAAGTTAAATAAGCTGCTGCCGTCATCTTGCAGATAAATGGCACAAATCAGCGTTTGGGAATGGTCCAGAATACCGGACTGATGCTGCGCCAATTCGCGCCACGACAGCGGTTTTGCCCGCGCTACCGGCCAGTCGATGCGCAGCGGTAAGGTCGGAATCGGCTTTGCCGGATCAATATTCAGCAAACCCATTGCCGTGCCAAGCATGGTTTTACTGATCGATGCTGTGAGCACTGGCGTATCGGCGGTCATCACAAGCTGCTGCTCGATATCGGCCATCCCATCGGCAAAACTATGCACCACTTTGCCGTTGCGGATGAGAGCTGCAGCAAGGCCCGCTTGATTAAACTGCTGGCGGAATTGGCTGATCGCGTGTTGCACACTTGCTTGATCCGGGCTATTCAGCGGCGTTGCTTTGATTTGTTGCAAGGCGACATCTAATGCGGTGACGCTACCCAACGGCTGATCGAGGCTGACATAAGCGGCAGTGCTGATGTCTGGCAGGATACCTTGCACTTCCAGCAGTTGTTTTTGCGGGTCCAGATACAGTTCATTGCTCAGCCGATAACGACCACCATTGGGTAAAGAACGTTCCAGTGAATTGGACAAGGAGCCTTGGGTTGGCTCACCGATCAAGGTTGCTTGCGGCAAACTTTGCAACGCCAGTGCCATCACTTCGCCCGCGCTGACGGTCATACCGCCGGTAAGGACCAGCAATGGTTGCAGATAAGGATTGGCTGCCGCGGGTAGCGTCAGCGACTCTAAAGTGCCCGTACGCAAGCTTTTACTGCCAATCACCCGGCTTTGCTGGTTAAAATGACTGACCAGTGCAAAAGCCAGCTGATCATCACCGCCATAGTTAAAGCGCAGGTCAAGTACCATCGCTTGGGTTCCCGCCAACTTCTGTGTTATTTCCTGCATGGCGGTATCCGCCAATTTCAGCTCCGTCTTGAAGCGCAACAAATAATCAAGATTGTTGTCAACTGAGGTCCCGGACAGCAGACTCAGCTGATTAACCCTGACATAACCAATATTGCCCGGCAGCAAACCATAGCTGATATGTTCAGTCTGCAGTGGTTGTTGTAACCCTGGTTCAAGTAACAGACTGTCGATTTGCTGTTCAATGCTTTGCTGAATTTGTGTTTCCAGCGCAGCGGCTTGCGCTGGATCTTCAGTTTGTGCCGCAATGTCAATCAGGAACCCTTTAGTCGCGACGCCGGAGACGTAAAAATTCTCACCGACTGATAAATCGACATGGGCATCGTTAAATTGACGGATGATTTCCCGGTAATATTGTTGTTCCTGTACTGGCGTGGCGGTGGCAAACAACGGCTGATAGTGTTGATAGATTTGCTGCCAATCGAGTTTGCGCTCTGCTAAAAAGGCGTAATATTGCTGCACGTCTTGCCAGAAAAATTCAAAGTTAACAGGGGCACTTTGCTCGCCGTTCAGCGGTTTTTGGCACGCTTCCGATAACTGTTTGATCCGGCTCCAGCGTCCGATGTAACCACCATCTTCTGGCATGCTGAACTCGTCGCCAGTTGCATTGAGTTTTAATAACGTCAGCAGTTTTTGGCTGCTTTGGGTTGGATACTCAGTATTTTTTACACAACCCATTTTGTTGTGATAATAACTGACGATGTTGGTTGGGCTAATCTGCCAGACTTCGCCATAGCCGGCTTTTTGCCAGACGCCGGTTAAATCCTTGGTTGCGGTTTTTTTGTCATCACCACAGCCACTGAGTAACACAGCGCTGAGTAGTGCAACGGCCAGAGCAAGTTTGCCCGGATCCAGGGTTTGGATAGTGTGCATGGTTAACCTCCTTTTAAGTGAGGTAAAGGTTAACCAAAGGTAAGCAGGCGGACTGTTGTGAGTTTGAACCGGATCTGTAAGTGTCTGTAAGGATGTTCACTACAACTGTATAGAAGCTGCCGCGGCTGGCGTTGGTCCGTTGTATTTGCTGGTTAATCCGGGCTTTTAAGCTGAGTCACAGTGGCACTAAAACCACCGCTGGCCAGCCGGACATTCACCTGACTGCCGTGTTCCAGCTGCTGCTGATCTTTAATCACCGCGCCATCTTCAGCAAACACAATGCTGTAACCCCGTTGTAAGGTTGCGAGCGGACTGACGATATGTAGCTGGCCGGATAACCGCTGCCAGCGCTGCCAGTGTTGTTGCTGCTGGCCGGCCATCGCCTGTTGCAGCTTGTGTTGTAACTGCTGCAATTGCTGTTGCTGACGTTGTAACCGTTGTTGCGGTGACACCAGCGCCAGAGATTTTTGCTGCAATTGCAGTTGCTGCGCTTTACGCGCCAACCTTTGTTGTATCGCCTGACTCAGCCGAATTTGCAGTTCATCCAGCCGTTGCTGTTGCTGCTGTAACCTTCTGGCCGGGTGCAATAACTGCAATTTACTGTGTTGATGTAAAAACTGCTGCGCGGCAAAGCCTAGTCTTTGGCGGATGCTTTGCGCCAGGCGTTGTTTTAGTTGAAGTAATTGAGTCAGCTGATGTTGTTGATCCGGCGATACTAATTCGGCGGCTGCTGAAGGCGTTGCGGCCCGAACATCAGCCACAAAATCGCTAATAGAGAAGTCAATTTCATGGCCAACAGCGCTGACAATTGGGATCGGGCAAAACGCGATAGTGCGCGCCAGGGTTTCATCGTTAAAACACCACATATCTTCTAACGAACCACCACCACGGCCAATGATCAGTACATCACATTCATTGCGGCGAATAGCCAATTGCAAAGCGGCGGTTAAATCGCTGGCGGCCTGCGCACCTTGCACCAAAGATGGGTAAATAATCACTGCAAGTCCAGGCGCCCGGCGTTGCAGCACGGTTAAAATATCGCGGATGGCGGCGCCGGTGGGAGAGGTGATTACGCCAATGGTGCGGGCATTTACCGGCAGTGGCTTTTTCCGCTCTGGGGCAAATAAGCCTTCAGCGGCCAATTTTGCTTTTAATTGTTCATATTGCTGGCGCAGCAAGCCATCACCGGCCGGTTCAATAAAATCGGCTAATAACTGATATTCACCGCGCGGTTCGTACACGCTAATGCGCGCCCGCACCATCACTTGCTGGCCATTGCGTGGGGTAAAGGCTGCGTTGCGATTGCTGGTTTTAAACATCGCCACTTTGACTTGAGCCGCTTGATCTTTCAAAGAAAAATACCAGTGGCCCGAACTGGCTGCGACAAAATTCGATACCTCACCGACCAGCCATAGCTGGCGAAATTGCAGCTCTAAGGTCAGACGAACTTCCGAGTTTAAGCGGGAAACGGTGTAGATGTCGGCTTGTTGCATAAGGTCAGTTTTGCGGTGTGTGAAAAGGTGATCCTGTGGCTAATCTACCACAAAACTAAAAAATGCGTTGTGACGGACGGCAAAAGCGCCTAAAATAGCGCCGCAACATTCCCAGATTTTTAATCCACACAGCGAGATTGTTGCAATGCTCAGGATCGTGAAAGAAGCGCTCACATTTGACGACGTGTTACTTGTCCCAGCGCACTCCACAGTGTTACCCCACACCGCAGATCTGCGGACTCAACTGACCAACAAAATCACTCTGAATATCCCGATGGTGTCAGCCTCGATGGATACAGTGACCGAAGCACGCCTTGCTATTGCCTTAGCACAAGAAGGCGGTCTGGGTTTTATCCACAAAAACATGACCATCGAAGAACAAGCTGCCAACGTTCGTAAAGTGAAAAAATACGAAAGTGGTGTGGTGCGTGATCCGGTCACCGTCCGTCCAGAACAAACCGTTCGTGACGTACAACAACTGTCTGCCCAACACGGTTTCTCCGGTTTCCCGGTAGTCGATGCTGACAATAACTTAGTTGGTATCGTGACCGGTCGTGACTTAAACGTCGAAACCAATCCACAAGCGGCAATTTCTTCAGTGATGACGCCGCGCGAACGTCTGGTTACCGTCCACGAAGATTCACCACGCCAGGACGCGTTAAACCTGATGCATAAACACCGCATCGAAAAAGCTTTAGTGGTGGATAACGACTTTAAACTGAAAGGTTTAATCACTGTTCGCGATTATTACAAAGCCGCCAGTAAACCAAATGCCTGTAAAGACGAATTCGGCCGGTTGCGGGTTGGCGCTGCGGTTGGCGTTGGTCCTGGTACTGACGAGCGGATCGCGGCATTGGTTGAAGCCGGTGTTGATATTCTGCTGATTGATACGTCACATGGTCACTCGCAAGGCGTGATTGACCGGGTGAAACAAACCCGCGCTATGTACCCGGATTTGCAAATTGTCGCCGG